>Ga0129298_10000250_pt1 | contig 20401 bp, 18 predicted proteins | sample I19B2metaG_FD_94707 | JGI IMG/M metagenome (GOLD analysis project Ga0129298, IMG submission 94707) | Lake sediment bacterial and archeal communities from Gulf of Boni, Indonesia to study Microbial Dark Matter (Phase II) - ​I19B2 metaG | ecosystem: Environmental > Aquatic > Freshwater > Lake >... | reverse complement strand
GTGCTCTTAAGCTTCTTAACTCTTCTTTCAAATTGTTGTTTTCGACCAGTAAAGCCTGATACTTTTCAAAAAGCTCTTTGTACTCCATTCTCAAATCCTTTTCATTTTTCATTAAGCATTTCAAATTCCGCTCTAAATGCACTTTTCCGGGAATACATTTTTTTATAATATTCTATCAAAGCCATTCTTCCATGTAACTTTCCATTTGACTCCAGTGCTTCACCAAATGCTGCTATAAGTACAGCTGCCTTATAATAACTTTTCCGGTGACCTCCTCCTACAACGGCCTCTGTCCTTCTATCAACTTCTTTTTCTAACCATTGAGCATACTTCTCATACTGTTCATTCGTAAAAACTACTTTTTCCTTCCAGGCAAAAAAACGGTCCGTAAAGCTTTTAATATAGCCTTCCTTAAACCCCAACCTGTATTCTATCCCATCTACCAACCGCTGTCCTGCTTTTGTAAGTTTCCTATTTTGATTCAGCAGCAAAATAAAAAGCGGAATAGCAATCCCTTTAAACTGGCTGCTCCAGCCCAATTCGGTTTTATCCTTTTTACAATCTTCAAAAATATAATCAAACTCACCATTAAAAAACCGGATGACTTTTTTATGCTCCTTTGAGAGATAATTCACCAGCAACTGTCTATTATTATTCCTTTCCCACGTAGAATTCTCTGGTAGTGCATTTGCATAAATCGCCGCTCTGTCTGTTATCTCTTTATAATCTGGAAGCTCAAATAACCGTAAATAGTGGTTCAGCGTTGATTCGGCATGAAAAGCCACTTCATAGCATTCTTTAATTACATTTTCATGTCCCATCTGTCTAGCAGCCTTCGCTGTTAAATCCGCAATTTTACCCCGGATAACCAGCTTTTGAGGCAATATGCGAATAGATTCCAGTCCCAGCTTTTCACATTCAATCTCCTTTTTTTCATTCAGCAGTTGCTGACAAGCATATTCATATAAAACCGGATGCTTCACCGATACTTCTCTGGCTGTTTCACATAAACGGCCTACGCCCCCCTGATATATACATGCATCCGACAGCAAGTCTCCCGCCATGTCTCCTTCTGTATTTTTCAGAAAAGAAATCCACTCCTCCATAAATACATCAATCTCTTTAAGTTCTTCCGGGCCTACAATAAAAAAATCTTCTACCTTTATGCCCTTGCACATATCCCATGAAAAATACCGGTATAGTTCAACTACCCTTTCTCCACCTTCAGCAGCCTGATATTTTGCATACATCAAATTCAAGGCAATCTTCTTCAAATCCAAGCTTACCAGCTTTTCATCCAAAAGTTCCTTCAGTTCCAGTTCCTGCCGCTCCCCAGCATCGTTATCTATTGCCGTAAATGTCATGTTACAAAGCTTTTCAAATAATTCAGATGCCTGCTTGTATTCTTTTTGGAACATTAAATCTTCAGTTACCTGAAATGCTCTTGAAAGTTCTTTTCCTATTCCAAAAGCATCAGAATATTCATAGGAATAATCGCTGTCCCAATAGCTTTCTCCATATTCCTCATAACCACTGCACTCAAAATATATTTCCTGTTCTTCAATTTTTCTGCACCAGTCCTCTATTTCTTTTTTTATAGAATTGTCGGGACAACAAGCTTGTTCTTTCTGCAAAGATTTTAAAAATGCAGTTCTTTTGTGATCTTTTGTGGTTCTAGCCATATTATGTATCCATTGATTTTTTTCTGTTTCAGTCATAATTGACAGTTTTTCATCCACTGCTTTCAAAAATTCATTGTAATTCACTGTTTTTAATATCTCCTTCTTCTTCTTTTGCTGAATCCATATTCTTTTTTTAATCTTTCGAGCATTTCAAACACAACCGGACAAATGCTCGCTGAAGTAAGAATGCTTAATAAGCTAAACAGTCTTTCTGGCCTATTTGTAAACGGATAGTCCCTACAGCTTATAGGTTTACAAGCCTCAATTTCACATCCTCCATCTTCTTTAAGAAAACAGCAAGGTTTTACATTAACTAAATACTCACCTAAGTCTTCTTTAATATACTTATCTCTGAAATCTTTTTCCGTCATGTTAAGAAAATCTGAGACCGCCCTTAATTCGTACTCCTCGAAACTTGCGGAATATTCCTTGCAACAATTCCTGCATTTATTGCAATCGTAATCTGAAAATAATTCATTGTGCAATTCTAAAAATTGCTTGTCCAATTTATCCTCATCTGCATGGTTTTTTAAATATGCACGGAAAGCATAATTCTCATCTTCAACTCTATTAAACACCTCTGATACTTTTGATGGTTCAATCACAATAGTCGCCTCCCTTTATTCTACTAAAATGTAGATTGTGCCATCTTTCACCTTCTATTAATAATATACATTGATTTTACCATATTAATACAAAGAAGCCAACCGCAACAGCGATCGACTTCTTTGTACAAAATTTTGGTGGAGCTAAAGAGATTTGAACTCTCGACTTCCACACTGCCAGTGTGGCACTCTCCCGCTGAGTTATAGCCCCGTTTTTTCCATATTAACCGATTTATTAAACTTCGCAACTATCTTTTCTTCAAATGCTTTTTGTGTCGTGTAATCATCTAACGGGTTCTGCCAACTGCGCTAATGCCCCGATTTATTATCAAAACCACAGGACTATTTTAATACACTACCAACCACGAGTCAAGTGAAAATTATTCAATCGGCGTGTATTGTTTCAGTACTGTAGTCGACCAGTATAGCCCTTCCGTCCTTTTCTATGAAGTTTACAATATTTGACATCATACTGTCTGCATGGCCTGCTTCATTTGAAACACAGGCAATTCCGATAACAGCTCTTTGCCACTTGTCGTTCTGCTCCACTTCAGCAACCGATGCATTAAACCTTGATTTAAGCCGTTCTATAATGCTCTTTATGATATGGCGCTTTTCCTTTAAAGAAAACACCGCATCTATTGACAAAACCACCTTGCATACACCTATGACCATAATCCACCCCACAGCATGCTTGTACCATTTCACTTTATTATATTATATTTTAAAGCTTGGAATTGTGCAATTTTTCTTTGATAACTGCTTTTTGAAGTGTTATACTAATACTACTTTGGAATTAAGGATTTTAATACAGGAAGGGTGTTTTAATTGCCGTTCGATGGTGTGGTCACGAAATGCGTGGTCAGTGAGCTGTCAGATTTGCTTGTCGGCGGACGTGTGGAAAAAATTTTCCAGCCGGAGGCTGATGAAATAATAATGAATGTAAGGTCAAAGGGACAGAACCTGAAGCTTCTTCTAAGTGCAAGCGCCAATTACGCCAGGGTTCATGTCACCGGTAGTTCAAAGGAAAATCCCTCTACTCCGCCTGTTTTTTGCATGCTCTTAAGGAAGCATCTTTCGGGGGGTAAAATAGTGAATGTCACTTTCCATGACTTTGAAAGGCTGATCGCCGTTCATATCGAATCCACCAATGAAATGGGCGACACATCCGTAAAAACGCTTTTCACAGAGATAATGGGACGTCACAGCAATATAATACTTGTAAACAGTGAAAATAAAATCATTGATGCCATCAAACATGTTGATATCGAAGTCAGCAGTTTGAGGGAGGTAATGCCTGCAAGGGAATACCTCCCACCACCGTCCCAGGATAAGACAAGCCCGTTTCAGCTTGATATCGGTGCCTTTATTGACAAGGCTGTTTTTTCAAGTGTCATGAGTATGGAAAAATACCTCCTAGAAAACATTAAAGGCTTCAGTCCATTGTTGTGCCGTGAAATTTGTTTCCGTGCCGGAGTTGACGGAAAAACGCCCTGTACCGATATCCCCGGGTATAAATACGAGGATTTGAAAAAGGTAATGTCCGGGCTTGTTTCGGACATCATGGGCGGTAGTTTTTCTCCATGCATTATTTTTGATACTTCAAGCAAGCCTGTTGACTTTCACTGTCTTATAATGGAACAATACGGAAAAGTGAAATATCTCCCTTCCATAAGCACCGTACTGGATGAATATTACTCTCAAAAGGATAATATAGAGCGGTTAAAACAAAAAAAATCGGATGTTTTAAAGGTGTTGAACAATAATATAAGCCGCTGCAATAAAAAAATGGCACTTCAGCAGGAAAAGCTCAGGGACGTTGCCGACAGGGAGACATTACGTCTGTACGGAGAGCTTATAACTGCAAACATTTACAGTATCCCAAGAAACCTCAAAAAGGTTTCGCTTCTTAATTATTACAGTGAAGACGGCAGTTATGTCGAAGTGCCGCTGGATGAGAACCTTTTGCCGCAGGATAATGCACAAAGATACTTCAGGCGGTATACAAAGGCTAAAAGTGCGTATACCTATACCAGCCGGCAGCTTGAGGAAACACTGAAGGAACTGGAATACCTTGAAAGTGTACTGCAGATGCTGGAGAACTGTTACACCCTCCAGGAAATAGATGAAATAAGGCAGGAGCTTATTGAACAGGGTTATATTAGCTCAAGGAAGGCAGGCTCTTCCAAAAAGCACAGCAGACAGTCAGAGCCCTTGAAATTCAAATCCAGTGATGGGCTTGATATTTTCGTAGGCAGGAACAACAGACAAAATGACCAGCTTACTTTAAAGACAGCGTCTACAAATGATATCTGGCTTCACACAAGAAATATTCCCGGTTCGCATGTCATAATCAAAAAGCTTCAGCACGATATACCGGACAGCACATTGCTGGAGGCTGCTGTTCTTGCTGCTTATCACAGCAAGGCAAGGTTGTCTTCAAACGTGCCGGTTGATTATACAACGGTTAAGAATGTGAAAAAGCCCGGCGGTGCAAAGCCTGGAATGGTTATTTACGAAAATTTTAAAACTATAATTGTTACTCCTGATGAGGCTGTTGTTAAAAAGCTGGGTGCAAAAAAACAGTACAATATTTGATTATTTATGCCTTGTTATTCGAAGGCTAATATTATAAGATTATAATTTAATAATGAATAAAACAATATTTAAATAAAGGAGGCTAACATAATGCTTTCGGAAAAAATAGTCCAAAACCTCAGAAACGGCTCCTGGATCCGTGCAATGTTTGAAGAGGGAGCCAGGCTCCGTCAAGCGATGGGAGCGGATAAGGTGTTCGATTTTACACTGGGGAATCCCGACCCGGAACCGCCTGCTGCAGTCAGAGAGATTCTCAAAAAATTCGTACTTGAAGAAACACCCGGAATACATAAATACATGAGCAATGCAGGCTATCCGGATGTACGTGAAAAGATTGCAAAGAAAACAAACCATGAAACAGGGCTTTCTCTTACCCAGGAACACATTATAATGACATGTGGTGCTGCAGGCGGTTTGAATGTCATCCTTAAAACCATTTTAAACCCGGGTGAAGAAGTTATTGTTCTGACGCCTTTTTTTGTAGAATACAATTTTTATATTGAAAACCATGGTGGTAAAATTGTAAAAGTAAACACTATCCCCGACTCTTTTCAACCTGACGTTGAGGCATTGAAAAACGCAATTTCTTCCCGTACCAAGGCAATAATAGTCAACACTCCGAACAATCCTACCGGGGTGGTATACAGTGAAGAAAATCTTAAAAAGATGGCAGAGGTTGTCGATGCAAAAGAGAAGGAATATAACTCCACAATATTTGTAATTTCCGATGAACCATATAACAAGTTGGTTTACGATGGTGTCAAAATACCAAATCTTCTGAACATATTCACTAACTCTCTGATCGTGAATTCTTACAGCAAATCACTATCACTGCCTGGAGAGAGAATCGGATACATTGCTGTTAATCCTGGTATTAAGGATGTCAGCCTTATGGTGGATGCAATGGTTTTTGCCAACAGGACGCTTGGCTATGTAAATGCACCTTCAATATTCCAAAAGGTTATTGCGGAATCACTTGATGAAGTTGTCGATACTGAAATATACAAGGTCAGACGTGACATGCTGTATAATAACCTGATTAAGTATGGTTTTACTTGCGTTAAACCTGAGGGCGCATTCTATCTGTTCCCCAAATCACCCATAGAAGATGATGTTTCCTTTGTGAAAAGTGCAGTAAAATACGGTCTTCTGCTTGTACCTGGAAGTGGCTTCGGCGCACCGGGATATTTCCGTATTGCTTACTGCGTCAGTATAGATACCGTCAAAAATTCTATTCCTGCTTTTGAAGCTATTGCAAAGGAATATAAGTTGATATAAAAGACCAGGATTTTACAAGGTCCGCCTGCAATCAGGCGGACCTTTTTAGCGCTGCAACAATTTATGGAAAAGTTTGAAAGGCTGGATACTTTGAAAACTTTATCAATCCCTTGATTTGATTACCAGCAGCATACCGCTTTTGATTGTAATCTCTGCAGTTTCCGCTGAAAATTCATTGCTTACTCCCCAGGTCCATCCCAGCCCCATGGTTGCATTATCCAGCTGATAATACAGTCCCTTTGTGCTGACTCCCTCCACCCTTTCAGTCAGCGGCAGGAGGGTAACTTTAGCACCTTCTTCCCGTGTTAGGGAAATTTTATCCTTTATCAGTGTAATTTCATTGTACTCATTTGCTATTATACAGCTTATTTTCTTATCCAGCATGGTTTTCAACATGAAAATGTTGGCCAGCGAATGATCCAGCCGTGTGCCGACACAACCGATCAGGATTATCCGGTCACAGCCCTTTTGTATGGCAGTATTCACAGCCAGTTCGGTATCCGTCATGTCCTTCTTGGGTGGAAATTTGACTATTTCAATCCCAAGCCCGATATAATACTCCATGATATCTTTGGAAATTGAATCAAAATCCCCCATCAGCAGGTCCGGTTTTATACCCAGCTTCAGCGCATGGTTGGCCCCGCCGTCGGCACATATGATCAAATCCGCCTGTACAGTGTACTTTTTATAATATGAATAGTCCTCTATACTTCCATTGCCGATAATAATCCCTGTCATCATTCAACACCAGCTTAAAACTCCAGCTTATCCTCATCGAACGCCTTTTCCTTAAGTTCCTTGATCATCTGTCTGGTATTTACTGCATTGAATATGGTTGAGCCGGAAACAATAACGTTTGCACCGGCCTTTGTAACCTTGAATATATTATTGATGTCTATCCCTCCGTCAATTTCTATATCCACATCAAGCTTTCTTTCAGTAATGATGTTTTTTAATTCCCGTATTTTTTCGGTCATGGATTCAATATAAGTCTGGCCTCCAAAGCCCGGATTCACTGTCATAAGGAGAATCATATCCACATCGCCCAATATACAATCGAGTGCCGACAGCGGCGTTGCGGGATTTAAGGCTACTGAGGCCTTTTTACCCCTTTGCTTGATACTTTGGATCACCCTGTTCAAATGAATGCAGCTCTCGGCATGCACGGTAATTATATCCGCTCCTGCATCAATAAAGCCGTCAATATAGTCTGCCGGATTCGATATCATCAGATGGACATCAAATTTAAGGCTTGTAACCAGTCTAAGGGACTTTACAACAGGAGGTCCTATTGTTATGTTCGGTACAAAATGCCCATCCATCACATCTATATGTATCAAATCTGCACCTGCGTGCTCAACCTTCTTTATTTCCTCCCCCAGTTTTGCAAAATCCGCCGACAACAACGATGGTGCAATTTTAATCATTTTTACCCCGCCTTTAATCATTTTTTATATATATTGTCATACTTCTCTTTCAATGTATTGTACACTTGAACATACCTCTCATACCTGCCGTGGCTGATAAGCCCGCTGGCAAGAGCCTCTTTCACGCAGCATCCCGGTTCGCTTACATGGCTGCAGTGTGAAAACCTGCATTTGTATACAAAATCACTGAACTCGCGGTAATATCTTTCCAGTTCGTCATGTGATATATCCGTTAGCTCAAATGAGCTGAAACCCGGTGTATCTACCACATAACCCCCGCACTCCAGTTCCAGCAGTTCTGCATGACGGGTGGTGTGCCTTCCCCTCTCGATTTTCCTGCTCACATCCCCTGTTTCCATTACCCACGAATTCAGTATCCTGTTTAAAATTGTCGATTTACCGACCCCTGATTGTCCGGCAAATACTGTTATCCTGCCACATAAAACTTCATGCAGAAAATCAAAGCCCTTATTGGCTTTGGAACTCAATTCCACTACCCTGTAATTTGCCTTCTTGTATTCTTCGGAGATTATACTGCAGACTCCTTCGGTATCAAGGTCTATCTTGTTTAAGCAAATTACAGCATCTATGCCTTTAAGCTCGGCTGTAATCAACAGCTTATCCATCAGAACGAGATCAGGGGCAGGAGACCTGACAGCCAGCACAACTGCAACCTGATTTATATTCGCAACGGCAGGCCTGATCAGAAATGTTTCTCTCGGCTTTATTTCATCAATATTCCCCAGTTTCCTGGATTCATCAATTACGGTTATGGAAACCTTATCCCCCGGGAGAGGGGTAATATCACTCTTGCGGAATATTCCTCTCGGTTTGCACTCAAAGAGCCCATCCTGGGTTTTTACGTAATAAAATCCCCCGATTCCTTTTATAATGATGCCCGATGGCAAATTTCCTACCTCCCTGGAGATTCCTCCGTAAACTCTGGCACATAGAGTTTGTCGTTAAAGTATATGCGCACTTTGCTGGAGCCTTTATCAGGTACCGGTATGGATATGCTTAAGGGAAATTCCTTTTTGTCCTTGTATCCACTCATAAGCGTTTCAACTTTTCCGGTATCCGAAGGCGTTATCTCAACCAGAACTTTTATTTTGTCACTGTAGTTCTGCGGATCTGTCAGATTTACCTTTCTTATAACAAGCCGCCTCTGGCTGACATCATTCTCGAATTCAATATCCACGGCACTTCCCTCTGCCACGGAAGACTTTGGAGGCGGGTCCTGCCTGATTATTCTTATAATGAAGTTTACACTGTCCGGAGGAGTTATTTTCCCCGTAACCAGTTTTGCATCTGACAACAGCTTCAGAGCTTCCGACCTGTTCTTACCTATAAGGTTCGGCACTTCCGTCTGCTTGACTTCAGGGCCCTTGCTTTTATATATTGTCACAACGGAGCCCGATTTCACTTCCTCATTTGCCGGAGGATCCGTTCTGATTACCCTGCCGGTTGCCACTGTATCGCTGAATTCATCGGTAACGCTCGCAATCAGCCCAAGTTCGTTTATCTTTCCTTCTGCAATGCGGTAGTCTGTATTTTTCAAGTCCACCAGCTTTATAAGGTTTGGACCGTCACTTATTTCAAACTCTATGGAATTATATCCGCCAATCTTCATCTTGCTCCCTGCGGCAGGGCTTTGAGTGATTATCATATCTTTCCCGTACTTGTCGTCGTACTTCTTCTTAGCGTCCTTCACTTGTATTTTCATGGCTTCAAGTTCTTTTTTAACGTCATAGAAATTCCTGCCTGCATAATTCTCCAGCACAAAATCCTTGTCCTTAATCTCGCTGCTCCCTGTTGAAGTGACGACCCGGTAGCCGACATAAACAAAAACCCCTATAAGAATGACTGACATCAATGCAGCAAGCCAGATTGTAAGCCTTTCATTCTTTTTGCTTTTTCTTTCGTCATCCTTCATTGAGGGATCATCCTTTATAAGCAAATTCTCATTCTGTATCGCACGTACCCTTCTTGTCGGAGAATTATCGGATTCATTGATTTCCACAAAGCCGCCATCCGGCTCCTTAAGGGATCTGTAAAGGTCTCCGAGCATTTCCGAAGCTGTCTGATACCTTTTATTCTGCTCTTTTTTTATTGCTTTCATTATTATGTCATTGACACTTTTGGGAATATTACTGTCCATCAAAACAGGTTCCTGTGCCGGAGTCTGAATGTGTTTCAATGCAACTGCGACCGGAGTTTCCCCATCAAACGGGACCCTTCCCGTAACCATTTCATAAAGGGCAATACCAAGTGAATATAAATCTGATTTTTCATCGGTATATCCCCCCCTCGCCTGCTCTGGAGAAAAGTAATGCACAGAACCGATAGTACTGCCTACCATGGTTATGGTAGTGGATGAAACAGCCCTTGCAATCCCAAAGTCAGTGACCTTTGCTATTCCGTCCCTGGTAAGCAGGATATTATGCGGTTTTATATCCCTGTGAACTATATTATTCATATGAGCATGTTCAATTGCGGAACATATCTGGATTGCGATATTCACTGCCTCTTTGCTCTCAAGGGCACCTTTTTTGGATATATACTCCTTCAGCGTGATACCCTGTACATATTCCATTACGATATAATGGATATCACCTTCATGACCGACATCATATATTGACACGATATTAGGGTGTGAAAGGCTTGCTACGGATTGCGCTTCGATCCTGAACCGTTTTACAAATTCCTCATCGTTGGTGAATTCCGGCCTTAAAATCTTGATAGCAACAAACCTGTTAAGAAGTCTGCATCTGGCCTTATAGACCAGAGCCATCCCTCCGCCGCCTATTTTTTCTATTAATTCATACCTGTTTCCAAGAACTTGTCCTTCCATACAAACACCTCAATTTTAATTGAAAGCTGCAGTAAAGCTTTGAGGTATGGGTTTTAAACCTGCAAGCCAAAAATGTTTTTCAATCAGCTTTTTAATTCTTAAATACTATTACTGTGATATTGTCCTCTCCACCTTTTTCGTTGGCAGCTTCGACAAGCTTTTCACACAAAAGTCCAGGATCGTCTATGGCTTCAATCATCTTCTTTATTTCTTCCTCACTTAACATATTTGTGAGGCCGTCGGTACAAATCAGGAAAACATCGTTGTCTTTAATATTGCAATTGTATATGTCCACCTGTATATCACCGGTACACCCCAGTGCCCGGGTTATAATGTTCTTTTTGGGATGGTTCTCCGCTTCTTCCTTCTTTAAGGAGCCATTCCTCAACAATTCCTCTATGTAAGAATGGTCTGTTGTTATACGTTCCATCATATCTTCCCTTACAATATAAACCCTGCTGTCTCCTATATGTCCTATAAACAGCTTCTTGTTGCATATAACCGCAACTATAAGGGTGGTTCCCATTCCAAAGTTGGATTTATCCACTTTTGAAAGATTAAAAACCTCAGTATTTGCCTTTGTCATGATTTCTTTTATTGTGGCGGGAATTCTTTCTTCATCGGTCAGAGTATCTGGAAAATTCAGTATATAGTTGCTTGCAAAGTCAACAGCTGCCTTGCTGGCTATCTCTCCGGAGTTGTGGCCGCCCATGCCGTCTGCAACTATAAATGAAACAGGCACACCCGGATAACCCGCTATTATATTGCAACTGTCCTCGTTTATTTCTCGTATTTTTCCCCTGTCACTTCTGACACCAAATCTCAACATAGCATCACCCTAATTTAAAATCAAAGATCATCAGCAATATTTAATATATATTATCTGATTTGAAAGCCCTGTCAGCTGTCTCTGCCTTCGGAAGAACTGCGCCTAAGCTGTCCGCAAGCGGCACTGATATCGCTCCCAAGCTCACGCCTCACAGTAGTTTCAATACCGGATCTTTCGAGTATTGCCTTGAAAACCTCAGTCTGCTGTCTTGCACTTTTTCTGAAATCATTACCCTCAACCGTATTTACCGGTATAAGGTTAACATGGCACAGCATGCCCTTGATCTTCCTGCCAAGCTCCATCGCATTCTCCCTGGAGTCATTGACACCGGAAATCAAAGCATACTCAAAAGTGATTCTTCTTTTTGAAACCTCTGTATATATCTTACATGCTTCAATTATTTTGTCAATAGAATACTTCCTGTTGACAGGCATGATTTTGTCTCTGATAGTGTCATTTGGGGCGTGCAGGGAAATAGAAAGTGTAACCGGTATGTTTTCCTGGGAAAGCTTGATAATTTCCGGAACAAGTCCGCAGGTTGACACAGAAATGTGCCTGTAGCCGATATTCAAGCCTTCAGGATGGTTGACAAGTCTCAAGAACTTCAAAACACTGGTGTAATTATCCAAAGGTTCACCAATTCCCATTATCACAATATTTCCTATCCGTTTCCCGCCATCCGACTGCATGGTGAGGATCTGCCCCAGCATTTCCCCAGGTGAAAGGTTCCTGTCAAAGCCTATGCCTGTAGATGCACAGAATCTGCAGCCCATCCTGCAGCCAACCTGTGAGGAAATACATGCGGAAATCCCATGCCTGTAATCCATGAGCACGCTTTCAATTACATTTCCGTCTTCAAGCTCCAGTAAATACTTTGCAGTCCCATCTATCCTTGAAACCAGTTTGTTTTTTATCCTGGGCATGCCAATACGGGAAATCCCTTTTAATTTCTCTCTAAAAGCTTTTGAAAGGTTTGACATGTCATCTATGGATGTGATTCCTTTCGCAAGCCATTGAAAAATCTGCTTAGCCCTGAATTTTTCCGCCCCTATGCCGGACAAGATCTGCTGTATCTCTTCAACCGACAAATCAAGCAGGTTGGTTTTGTCTTCCATTCAACAATCTCCTCTTTTGAGCTTGGCAATAAAAAAACCGTCAATCTTGTGTATATTGGGAAATATCTGTATGTATCCGTTCCGGGTTGTTTCAGATGTCAGTTCAACCGGCAGGATGTCTGATATGTCCACAAAATTGAACTCCGGGTTTGATTTTATAAATTTTTTCACCATTTCTTCATTCTCTTCAGGCTCTATGGTACATGTGCTGTATACCAAAAATCCGCCTTGCTTCACATACTTCGAAGAAGCTTCCAATATTGATTCCTGGAGGGCAGTTATTTCCTTTATGTCTGATTCGGTTCTTGCCCATTTGATGTCAGGCTTTCTACGTATTATCCCGAGGCCTGTGCACGGTGCATCCACCAATACCCTGTCCGCCTTTCCGATGTATCTTTCATCAACATGCGTTGCATCAAAAATTTCTGTTTTTATATTGGTTGTACCAAGCCTTTTCGCAGCATCATTTATGATACTTATCTTATGCTGGTGTATATCCCTTGCAATTACCGTGCCGTGTCCCTTCATCAGCCCGGCAATATGGGTTGCCTTTCCTCCTGGTGCACTGCATACATCAATTACCAGTTCTCCCTCCCAGGGATCAAGCACACTTCCCACCAGCATGGAACTTTCATCCTGCACCTGGAACAAACCTTGCCTATATGAATCAAGCCTGGCAATTGAGGACGGATTTTTAAGGATGACAGCCTCCTCATGATACCTTCCTGCTACGGCTTCTATGCCTTCTTTCCTGAATTCTTCAATCAATTGGTCCCTGTAGAGCTTCAGTGTGTTCGTCCTAACTGTAAATTCAGGGATTTCGTTGTTGCTGTCCAGCAGGCTTTCGGTAAATTCACCACCGAACCTGCTCAGCCAATGCCTTACAATCCATTGAGGATGAGAATACTTTACCGAAAGGTATTCCTCATATTCCTTATCTCTGTCCGGATATCTTATTATATCCCTGTTTCTTGCAATGTTTCTCAAGACAGCATTTACGAAGCCGCTGGATGCTGCATGTCCATACTTTTTGGACAGCTTTACGCATTCATTGCAGGCTGCCGACTCGGGAATCCTGCTGGTAAATAAAAGCTGATAAACTCCCAAACGCAGGATATTTATTATCCATGGTGAAATCTTTTTCAGTCTGACGCTTGAGAATTGTTCAATTACCCGGTCCAATGCGAGTTTCCACTTTACCGTACCATAGACAAGATCTGTGGCAAGCGCTCTGTCCACATCTTTTAACGCATATTCACCGAGGTACTTGTTAAGCGCAATATTCGAATACGCTCCCTTTTCATTTATGTCGTACAAAACCTTTAAAGCAGTTTCTCTGGCAATATCCATCAAAGCACCCTCAATCGTTCCTTCTTCTGTCGTTTGACAGCATTATCAAGCGCAACAGGTTTGCCATGGCTACAGCAGCAGATGCCACATATGTCATTGCAGCCGCACTGAGGACTTTTTTCACGGGAGCCATCTCTTCATAGGAAAGCATTCCCGATGACTCCAGAATTCTTATTGCCCTGCTGCTTGCATTAAATTCCACAGGAAGTGTAACGAGATAAAAAGCAACTGCTATCGTGAAGAATACAATTCCGAGATTTGTAAGCAGCTGCCAGCTGAACATTATCCCGAAAATTGCCATATAGGGACCTATAGAAGAGCCGATGTTTGCCATGGGAACGAGGCTGCTCCTCAATCCCAGGGGCGCATATCCCACCTTATGCTGTATTGCATGCCCTGTCTCATGTGCAGCAACACCAATGGCCGCAACTGAAGTACTGTAGCAGACAACCTCCGATAATCTTACAACCCTTGATTTTGGGTCATAATGGTCAGTAAGCTCCCCCGGTACCATTTCTACCTGAACATCATAAAGGCCGTTCCTGTTCAATATTTCCCGGGCGATATCCGCACCGGTAAGACCTCTTCTGTTGATATACCCGCTGTACTTGCTGAAAGTACCCTTGACCTTGAACTGTGCATATAATGAAAATAAGAATGCAGGCAGAACCAGCATTATATAGTATTTATCTATACCAAAAAACATAATCATACCTCCCTTTCGTCAAACCGATAATAATGAATTCAATTTTTCTTCCAACTCTACGATATTCAAAGCAGTATCACGGCATGGCCCGTTAGGCCTTTCATTTATTATTCCCATAACCGGGATGCTTCCCACATCTGCAATCCCGCTGGATAAATCCCTTTCACACGCAACCGATAATATAACCCCCGGTTTATCCCTTCCGATTACATTTCTTGCTGCAGTTCCCCCTGTAACCACAATTACAGGTACTCCCGACCTGTCGGCAATCTTCAGAACATCTCCAATGCTGCAGTTTCCACAACGTTTGCAATTGTTCACATCATTGGTCACTTTGATAGCACATCCGGAATTCTGCAGGCAGTGCGGCAGCAGGATCAATATATTCTCTGCCCTGTATTTCAGTCCTGTCGATTCTACCGCTATATTATTGATTTCCACAAACAATTTCCGTACAGCATCCTTCTCAACACCTGCAAGGGTTGATACAAAGACTGCTGCAGGAAAGACTGTCTTCAAGGCTGATTTTACGAACCACATAAAATGTTTGCTGATCTTTTTGTTTTTGTAGGCATTGAAGACAGCAGCCGTCGATAGAATCAACAATACCGTCGATATTATTATTACAAGAATCAGGAATAATAATATGATATTGTAGGTGTTTATTGTGAAATGTATGTAAACAAGTCCGAAAATGCTCAACACTGCAATATTGAATAAAATTATAAGACCGGAAATGTACATAAACCGGCTGAAGCTTTTATCCCAGCATTTCCCCTTCATTTATCCTGTAACCTCTCACATATTCGGCTGCGCTGATTCTCTTTCCAGAGTCCAGTTGTACTTCCAACAATTTTGCACGGCCTTTTCCACAGCACACTTCAATGCCTTCCCTGTCTATTTTATAAACCATTCCCGGTGATTCACACACTTCAGCTTCATCAGCAATTGCGGTTTTCCATATTCTCAGTCTTTCACCGTTTCGTGATGTAAAAGCGCCAGGCCACGGATTTGTTCCCCTTACCAGGTTGTGTACCTCCCTTGCTGAGCTGGTCCAGTCAATCAACCCGGTCTCCTTCTGAATCATGGCTGCATAGGTAGCTTCATTTTCAGGCTGCCTTATCCTCTTCAAAGAACCGCTTTCAAGGCTTTTTAATGTATCCTTGAGGACTGCCGCACCTATTTGTGCAAGCCTGTCATGGAGCTCTCCGGCAGTAACTTCATCATCGATATCAATCTCCCTTTTAAGGAGCATGTCTCCGGTGTCCATACCCACATCCATGTACATGGTTGTGATACCGGTAGTCTTTTCTCCGTTTATCACGGCTCTCTGGATTGGAGCTGCCCCCCTGTACCTGGGCAGTAATGAACCGTGCACATTTATACACCCTAATGGAGGAATATCAAGTACTTCCTTGGGTAGAATCTTCCCATAGGCAACAGTGACAATAAGATCAGGATTTAATTCTCTTATTTCCGCCGCAAATTCCCGGGTCTTCACTTTCAGAGGCTGCAAAACGCTGATATCCTTCTCCAGTGCATATAATTTCACCGGAGGTGCAGACATTTTATTTCCTCTGCCCTTTGGTTTGTCAGGCTGCGTAACTACGGCAACAACCTCGTATCCTTCCATTACAAGCATATCCAGACTCGGAACGGCAAATTCGGGTGTCCCCATGAATACTATCCTCAACAATGTACACCTCCACATCAACCCTTTTTCTCAAGCTCTTCCTTGTCAACAAGCCTTATTGCCTTGTCCTTGAAGAGTATGCCGTCCAGATGGTCTATTTCGTGGCACAGGGCTATAGCCAGAAGCCCGGTGCCTTCTGTTTCGAACTGCTCACCCTTTGCCTTCAAAGCCTTGACGACAACCTTTGCAGGCCTCTTCAGTTCGCCATATATACCCGGTACACTCAAACAGCCTTCAAATTCCGTCTGTTCTCCCGATTGTTCGGTTATAACGGGATTGATAAGCTCTATCAGGCCTTCTCCCACATCTATGACAACAACTCTTCTCAGTATTCCCACCTGGGGTGCCGCCAAGCCTACCCCATCCGAATTATACATGGTGTCTGCCATATCTTTCAGCAGAGTTAGTATTTTTTCGTTTATTACATCAACCTCTTTTGATTTTTTTCTTAGAACTTCATCCCCGTCTTTTCGTATGTTTCTCAATGCCATAGTTTTAATCCTGCGCCCCCTGATTGTTCATAATAATATAATAATATAATTATAGCATAGATGAAGGATTAATATCCATATTAAGCTCTACTGAACCTTTGGCTTTAGATCTGTAAGCTTCGTCCGATACATGAGTCAACACACCGACAATCTTTTCCAGATCTTTGGACTTGATTATTATTCTCCACCTGTATTTGTTTTTGATTTTTGACAGCGGTGCACGTATTGGTCCCAGGACAGCTGCTTCATCTTCTCCGAATTCTCCTGAAATCTTGCTTTTTATTTCTTTAGCCGTTGAAAAAACCAGCCTGTCATTTACTCCGCTCAGAATAACTGTTGCCAACCTGGTAAACGGAGGGTATTCCAGCTTCTCCCTTATTTTTATTTCCTGGTTGTAAAATGAATCATAATCATGACTACAGGCGGATTTAATGCTATAGTCCTCAGTGTTGTAAGTTTGAATGATTACTCTTCCGGGAAGCTCTCCTCTACCTGCTCTGCCAGCCACCTGGGTTATGAGCTGGAAGGTTCTTTCCGATGCACTGTAATCATCCAGATTCAGCAAACTGTCGGCGGCAATCACTCCCACAAGAGTCACGTTCGGAAAATCGTGCCCCTTTGCAATCATTTGCGTCCCGACCATAATATTGATGTTCTCTTTCCTGAAGGCTCCCAGCAGCTCTTCATGCGAATGTTTTCGTGTTGTGGTGTCCATATCCATTCTGATAACTGAAGATCCCTGGAACTGTTTCCTGATTTCCTCCTCAACCCTCTGTGTCCCAGTCCCGAAATGCCTGATATAATTGCTCCTGCATTTTGGACAGGTTTCAGGGCTGCGCACGGTATATCCACAGTAATGGCATATCAATCTGTCATCATGGGAGTGATATGTAAGTGAAATATTGCAGTATATACATCTCATTACATAACCACAGCTTCTGCACAATACAAAAGACGAATGTCCTCTTCTGTTTAAGAACAATATCGTCTGCCGGCCGTCATTTATATTCCTGCCTATCTCCTCAAAAAGCCTGTTGCTGAAAATTGACCTGTTGCCTTCCACCAATTCATTTCTCATATCAATCAGCTCAACTTCAGGCATCATAAGGTTATTTGCCCTTTCATTCATTTCAAGAAGGGCTACTTCACCTCGTACAGCCCGGTAATAGGTCTCTACCGACGGAGTGGCCGAGCCGTACAGGAGTACTGCATTATCAACACTGCAGCGTTTACATGCAATTTCTTTTGCCTGGTATTTGGGAGTGATTTCAGATTTGTAAGTATTCTCGTGTTCTTCGTCAATAATAATGATGCCGAGATTTTTAAAAGGCGCAAATACGGCAGATCTGGCACCCACCACTATTTTTATTTTTCCATCCTTCACAAGCCGCCACTGGTCATGCCTTTCTCCAAGCGACAACCTGCTGTGCAATACAGCCACCTGTTCCCCGAACCTCCCCTTAAACCTTTCAACCATTTGAGGTGTAAGAGAAATTTCAGGTACAAGTACAATGGCTTCCTTCCCGTTTTCAATGCAGTATTGTATAAGCTGCAGGTACACTTCTGTTTTTCCGCTACCTGTTACGCCATGAAGAAGGGCTTCCCTGAAGCTGCCTTCCGCAATAAGCTCCTTAAGGGCATTCATCACGCAAGACTGCTGTTTCGTAAGCTTTAAAGGCTTTGTCGGAGGCACTTCCTTATTACTGTAGGGATTTCTTTCAACCTTTATATCCTTGAAGTCTATATGTCCATATTTCTTCAGGGTGTCAAGCACACTTCCCGAAACACCTGCGAACTTTGTAATATCTGACACGGAGATGTACTCATTGTCAAGCAGCATTTCCAAAACTCTTATTTGTTGTATGCGCTTTATCCTGTTGCTTTCTATCTCTTCAATTATTTCTTCCCTTTCACGGCAGATATAAGCCACACGTACGGTTTTATCACTGACAAGAGGCCTGTGTTGCTCATAAACTCTTATTAAACCCAATTGTTCAAGTGCTTTGATGCGTTTTGCAAAATCCTTAAGCCCGGTTTGACTTTTTAACTCATCATATTCGCATTCATTTCCGCTCTCCGAAAGAGCATCCATTATTTTCCTGTTCCCTGGCTTAAGGCTCACGTCATGGCTGATCAACTTCACGATTCTTATATTTCTGACGCTGATTCCCGGGGGCAGCATACATTTTGCAGCATCTGCAAATGTACAGATGTATCTTGTCCTCATCCATTGCGCAAGCTTTATCATTGCTCCGGACAATACAGGTTCACTGTCGATAACCGAACTGATATCCTTAAGCTCGTTCATTTCACTATTTGATACAATATCAAGCACATATGCCTCGGTACTTCTGTTACCTCTCCCAAAGGGCACAATAACTCTTGTACCCGGTTTAACGGCATCTTCCAGCTCTCTTGGTATGAAGTAGTGGTATTCCCTGTCAAACTCTCTCGTACAATTGTTTAAGGCAACTGAAGCAATATTTTTCATAGTCCACCTTTTTTGTGCAATTTAGCAACCAAAAAAAAAATCGCTTTATTCAGCAATTTTTTTGTTTTGATAAAAATTAAATCAAGCAATAAATTCCTTCAAAAATTCCGGCATTTCTTCATTGTCTCCATTGATGCTGATGTTGAAAGTTACATTGTATTTTGAAGCAAGCTTCTTCAAGCCGGTAAAAAACTCCTTCAGGTTCTCGGTGCGTTCTTTCACTATATAAGTAAGTCCGTCTATGAATACTCCGTCTATATCATAATCCTGTGAAATCATACCACATAAGAATCCAAGAAAAGCAGTAGACCCTTCTACAGGAAAATCAGCTACATTAATGAATCTGATTTTACGCTTCAAATCATACATCAGTTGATTGCTGTCATCAATAAAAACTACATCTCCGGAAGATTGTTCGGCAAAGTTGTTGGCATTTTCTACCAGTATCTTTGTCTTTCCCATACCTTTTTTTCCGTAAATAACATTAATCATTGGTATCTACCCTTTCTTTTTTAGATTATGCAGGATAAATCAATACTATTTTGTTACTTCACCTTATCTATACAATAATATATCCATCGGTTGATTTCAAGCTTAATTTCAAATTAAACAGCTAAAACACGGATTTCATCCCAAAGACCTGATCAAGTTCTCAAAAATTGTCTTATATGCGTTGTCAGGCAAAACGTCCAGTACTCTCAAGCCTCTTTCAATATATCTTCCGAGCATTATTTCAGTGTTCTCAATTCCTCCGTTGGTCCTTACCATGTCAATCACATTTGATATATCATCTGCAGCCGCCTTATCTTTTTTTACCGAAAACTCCAGCAGTAAATTTTTTATTTTCGGACAGTTGTTCATTGCATAAATCACAGGCAGGGTAAAAACTCCCTCACTGATATCCTTTCCCACCGGTTTCCCGGCGGAACCTTCACTTGAAACAAAATCGTTCAAATCATCCCTGATCTGAAATGCAATTCCATAATAAAACCCGAATTTAGCCAGATTCTTTGCAATATCCTCCTGGCATTTCGAACTGAATGACCCCAGACCACATGCAGCACCAAAAAGCACAGCTGTTTTTCTGCTTATCCTTTTTAAATATGAAACAACCGTAGAATCAATATTGTACCTTTCCTGGTACTGGTCAACTTCACCTTCACATATGGTCTTTATACCTCTTGCGACGATATCCAGCCTTTTCAGGGGAATATCCTTGGAAAGCATCAATACAGCCTTCGTAAACAGAAAGTCGCCGGCGTAAACGGCCATATCCAATCCATAT
>Ga0129298_10000249_pt1 | contig 20409 bp, 18 predicted proteins | sample I19B2metaG_FD_94707 | JGI IMG/M metagenome (GOLD analysis project Ga0129298, IMG submission 94707) | Lake sediment bacterial and archeal communities from Gulf of Boni, Indonesia to study Microbial Dark Matter (Phase II) - ​I19B2 metaG | ecosystem: Environmental > Aquatic > Freshwater > Lake >... | reverse complement strand
ATTGTATTCTGTTTTACATTTCTATCTTTGAAAAAATATAAATGAAAAATTATTATGAATAAATTTATCCAGGTACTTGTATTGATATTATTTATAAGTAACACCACGGATGCCCAGACAAAAGAGGTGGATGACAATGGTTATACAGTAAAGGTCGGGCAAAAAGCCCCTGATTTTATGATTAAAGAAGCTGGTGGTAAATCATATAAACTATCAGATCTGAAAGGCAAGGTTGTGATGCTGCAGTTTACTGCCAGCTGGTGCAGTGTTTGCCGTCAGGAGATGCCTTTTATTGAAAAGGAGATCTGGAATGAAAAAAAAACTGAAGGATTGGTGGTTATAGGTGTCGACCGTGATGAACCTCTGGAAAAAGTTCTGAAATTTCAAAAAGATATAGGAGTATCTTATCCACTTGCGCTTGATCCGGGAGCCGATATTTTCGGACTTTTTGCAGTAAAGGAAGCGGGTGTGACGAGAAATGTTATCATCGACAGATCGGGTAAAATAATTTTTCTTACCAGGCTCTTTGAAAGAGAGGAGTTTAATAAAATGAAGGAAGTAATATTTACGGAGCTTGCAAAAATGTAGAAATAATCAGGACGGATTCGCGTTTATTTATAAAATAATGGCTTATTCAGATTCCACAGGCAACCTTTTTGTTATAAAAAACGTTATTGTAAAAACGGATAAATTGAATTTTTAAAATCATAACCAATTAATTAAAACTCAAAGATGAAAAAGTTACCATTGATTATTCTTGTTGTTCTGATCTCAATTCCGGCATTTTCACAGATAAAGTTCGGAATTAAGGCAGGCGCAGAGACTACAACTGTACCTACGTATGATATTTCAACAGGTACAAGCAATATTACAGCTCTTGAAGATGCTTCATGGGGATTTCACGGAGGCCTTTTTATGAGGATAAAATTACTTGCTCTTTATGTACAGCCTGAAGTGGTATTTGCTTCAAATTCATTTGACTACAATGTAAAGACCACCACACTCACTGAGGTTAAATCCCAGAAATTTAACAGACTTGCAATACCTCTTCTTGTCGGAGCCAAGTTTGGACCTGTCCGGTTAAATGCTGGTCCTGCCGCTTCAATACAGATAGGCACTCCTGAAGCACTTATTAATGATCCGAATTTTGAAGAGATGTACAAAGGTGCAGTATGGGGCTTCCAGGCAGGTGTAGGTCTTGATCTGCTTAAGAAGCTGACTATCGACCTCAGGTATGCAGGAAGTCTGGGCGAAGCACTGGGTGATTCAGTACCAATCGGCGGACAGAATTTCCAGCTCGATTATGGACAGAAATCATTCCTTGTCAGTCTGGGTTGGATGTTCTGATTTAAACTTAATTTTATTGAGGTGTTTCAATAGTCTGATTTTACCCCCAAACCCCCCAAGGAGGGCTTTATAAATCGTTGGGTTTAGGTAAGTCCCCCCTGGGGGATTTAGGGGTGGAATTAAGAAAACAGACTTTAGGGGCACCTTTTTTTATTTTCCTATAAGCATCTTAGCTGCCACAAGCAAAAGAAGAACGCCGAATATTTTCTTTAACGTTGCCTGTGGAAGACTGAGTGCAAACTTAGAACCAAAATAAGATCCTATCAGGAAGCATGCCGCGAGTATGAGGGCGTATTTAATGTTTACCTGACCAGCTTTGTAGTAGTTGTATGCAGCAATTATTCCTATTGGGGGAAGCATAACTGCCAGACTGGTCCCCTGGGCCATCTGCTGATTGAAACCGAGAAAAAAGACAAGCGCTGGTATCATAATAATAGCACCTCCGATTCCAAGCATTCCTGCCACGGCACCTGTAACAATTCCTATTCCTATCAGGATCAATAATAATGATGTTGACATTTTCTTTCTGTTTAATTAATTAAGAGAGCATGACAAATGTAAAAATAAAATGGGAAAATGGGACAGAGGTTTTTTAGTTAGAGGGGGAGACAGGGAGAGTGGGAGAGTGGGAGAGTGGGAGATCGAAGCGAAGCAAAGATTCCGCAACACCGGAGAGGGGAGATTTGGTTTGAGGGAACTGCTTGGATAGAGAGCAATAAAATATACCTTTGCAGTGTTTTAAAAATATGAAAAAGCGACTTTTCTATATATTCACCGGTGCCGGAATAATAATCCTGATCGCTGCCATTTTCTTTTATAAACTCTTATTTGGAATATCGGTATATCCGATGGAAAAATCAGTGACCTTATATATCCCTTCAGGATCTTCCTATAATCAGGTTCTTGATTCAGTCCGTACAAACCTTAATGTAAAAAATCCTGAACTTCTGAGCTGGGTTGCTGATAAAAAAAGGTATCCTGAATCCATAAAGCCCGGGAGATATATCTTAAAAGAACCTCTTTCTGTCAATGAACTTATAAATATTCTGAGATCAGGCAGACAGACTCCTGTAAAAATCACATTCAATAATATAAGAACACTTAACCAGCTGGCAGGTAAATTCGGCAAAGAGCTTGAAGCTGATTCAGTTCAGATACTTGACTTTTTTAAGGATGAATCCAATTTCAGGGACGATGAATTTACAAAAGAAACCATCATTTCTCTTTTTATACCTGACACTTATGAGTTCTTCTGGAATACAGCACCTGACGGAGTATATGTAAGGATGCTGAAAGAGTATAACAGATTCTGGAACGCAGACCGTTCAGCCAGGGCAGCTGAAAAAAGACTTACGAGGACAGAAGTTTCCATTCTTGCTTCAATAATTGATGATGAAGTTACAAAGAAGGATGAGAAACCGAGAATAGCAGGGGTTTATCTTAACAGGCTTATAAGAGGGATTCCTCTGCAGGCATGCCCGACAATTAAGTTTGCCATGAATGATTTTACAATAACAAGGGTGCTTAAAGTGCATCTGGAAACAGAGTCTCCTTATAATACGTATAAATATTTGGGATTCCCTCCCGGACCTATTGGCTGCCCTTCAATTGAGGGAATTGATGCTGTGCTTAATGCAGAAGAACATGATTATATGTTTTTTGCAGCAAAATCTGATTTTTCAGGCTATCATAATTTCTCACGAACCCTTTCGGAACATAACAGATATGCTGCAGAATACCAGCGCGAACTGAACAAAAGGAAGATTTTCAGATAGCACCGACCAGTTCAACCTCCCTTTCGAGGGCAATGCCAAACTTCTCAAACACCGATTTCTTTACCGATTCAGAAAGATCATAGATCTGTTTTCCGGTAGCTTTGCCGTAATTGACAATTACAAGAGCCTGTTTTTCATGAACGCCAGTGTCTCCGATCCTCTTTCCCTTCCATCCGCATTGCTCGATCAGCCATCCCGCTGCCAGTTTTTTATTCCCTGAGGGATCTTCGAACATAGGCATATGCTGATATTTATTTTTCAGCTCCTCAGCCATTTGATTCGAAACAACAGGATTCTTAAAAAAGCTTCCTGCATTTCCGATCAGACCCGGATCAGGCAATTTGCTCTGACGGATATTTATTACAGCCTGCCTTATATTCCTTAAGTTCTTAGCCCCCAGCCTTTTTACCTCCTCCTCAAGTGATCCATAATTCAGAGAGTATATGTGCCTGATATTCAGTTTGTAATAAGACCTGGTAATCAGGTAATTGCCTTTCTCTTCATGTTTGAATATGCTGTCCCTGTACCCGAATCTGCATTCTTCATTAGAAAAGGACTTTTCCTTTCCGGTGTGTAAGTTTATTGCTTTTACCTTATGTATAATATCCTTTACTTCAACTCCGTATGCACCGATGTTCTGAACCGCTACTGCACCTGAATTTCCTGGAATCAGAGAAAGATTTTCAGTACCACCTAAATCATTATCAACACACCATTCCACGAACCTGTCCCAGTTTGTTCCGGCACCGACCGATACAATGACATGATCACTGGTTCTTTCCTCAATATTAATATCTTCATTTTCAGGATGTAATATTGTACCCGGGAAATCTTCTGTAAAAAGGATATTGCTTCCTCCTCCCAAAATCAGCCATGGTAAAGGGAATTTTTGTCCTTCCGCAATGTAATTTATTAAGTCATCCTCTGATTTAATAGAAATAAAACATTCTGTCCTGTAATCAAGCCCGAACGTATTGTATTGTTTGAGGGAGAAATTCCTGTATATCATTGAATATATTTCTGTAAAAGTATGAAATCAAACTATTATACAGTATTCTCTTTATAATAAAAAGGGCACACGACTCACGACTCACGAAGCAAGGGACATAAATTCAGATTAAGGGGTATAGTACTCATTACTAAAGAAAAGAGAATTGAATTAAATTAGTATCTTTAACAGATGCACATCAAAAACTCATTGAAAATATATTTTGCCAAATCCAAAGAACTGCATATGAATCCGTTGATTTTAAGATATCATCTTTCTGCATAGTAAGATTATTTTAAGTATGCCAAGTCCCCCATACCACATACCTCATATCTCACACCCCGTTAAAATTTCTTTCTCTGTAACTAACTGTATCTGCTTTGACCAGCGGGTAATGAAAATGGCGGGGGTGGTAAAAGAGCTTGGGTACGATGTTACAATCATTGGAAGAAGGAGGAGAGCTTGCTGTGAAACTGATAATGTTCCGTTCAGGACAATCAGATTTCGTATGATATTCAACAAGGGCTTTCTTTTTTACAAATCCTTTAATATCAGGCTTTTCTTTTACCTCCTGTTTCACAGGTTCGATATCCTTGTGGCAAACGACCTCGATACTCTTCTTCCGAATTATCTGGTCTCAAAGTTAAGACGTTTGCCATTGGTTTATGATTCGCATGAATATTTTACCGGTGTTCCCGAACTGAACGGACGGCCATTTGTCAAATGGGTGTGGACTTCAATTGAGAAGTTTGTATTCCCGGATCTGAAGCATGTGATAACTGTAAGCGACTCAATAGCAGATTTATACCATAAACAATACGGTATTATGCCGGTTGTAATCAGGAACCTTTCTCCTTCATCACAATCTGTGATACCATACAGAAAGGATGAACTTAATATCATGGATGGAAGCCTGATGCTTATTCTTCAGGGAGGAGGGATCAATATTGATAGAGGTGCCGAAGAACTCCTTGAGGCTGTCAGAATAACTGAAAAAGTATTTCTTATAATTGCAGGATCAGGCGATGTAATACCTGAACTGAGAGCCCGGGTACTGAATTATGGCTTGTCAGACAGGATAAAATTCTTTTCTTCAAGGCCATGGAATGAACTTATGAGATTGACAAAATCAGCCGATGCAGGAGTCTGTCTTGAAAAAGATACAAGTTTAAATTACCGTTTCTGTCTCCCTAATAAACTTTTCGATTATATTTCTGCAGGGATCCCCGTTATTAGCGGTAATCTGCCAGAAATCAGTAAAATTATAAGCTCCTGTGACTGCGGTATAATTATTCCTGAGATCAACCGGCAGGAGATAAGCCGGGCGATTATTAAGTTACGTGATAATCCTGATTTACTAAGAAATCTCAAGCAAAACTCAGTTAAAGCTTCCGGTTTTCTCAATTGGGAAAATGAGAAGACTAAGGTAGCATTGCTATATAGCAGAGTATTAAACTTAAAAGCTCATTGAATTTTACTAACTTTGTGATCCTTTGTGTCTTGGAGCCTTGGTGGTAAAGAAAAAGCGCAAAACTCAATTAAGATATTATACTGAATGGACAAATATGAACTGATCAGAAAGACATTCCCTTTCCTTGAGAAAGAGCTGGTTTCAGAAATTGACAAGGCTTCAACTCTCATGGAATTGAAAAGTGATGAAAGTCTGCTTTCAGAAGGTGATTATATCAAGTCCTTTCCAATGGTTATTTCAGGCTGCCTGAGAGTGGTAAGACTTTCTGATGATGGCAATGAGTTGCTGCTTTATTATCTCAACAGCGGGGAGATTTGCAGCATGGCTTTAACATGCTGCATGGGTCTTCAAAAGAGCAGGATTAAAATGATAGCCGAAGAGGATTCGGTTCTTTTGACAATCCCTGTAAACATGCCGGACAGGTGGATGACGGAATTCAAAACGTGGAAAGAATATATGATGTATTCCTATAAACACCGCTTTGATGAATTGCTTGATACAATAGATTCCATAGCTTTCATGAAGCTCGATGAACGACTGATAAGATTCCTGGAGGAGAGGTTCAGTTCCACAGGTAAAACAATCTTCCCCGGAACACATCAGGATATTGCAGAGCAACTTAATACATCCAGAGAGGTAATATCACGACTTCTTAAAAATCTCGAGAATAAAAATCTTCTTATAACAGAAAGAAATTCAGTAGATTATACTGTACTTGCAAGAAAAGACTTCCTTGTGTGACTAAAGTCACTGACTGGGTATTCTGATGTGAGGAAATTTGCATCAAAATACTTCTATGAAAGATTTCATTATAAAATACCTTGTTGAAATAATTTTTTCGGTTACGGGAGCAATAGGCGGATTTCTGTACTGGAAATTTGTCGGATGTCTTTCCGGGACCTGTGTCATCAAGTCCGTATGGTATCTAAGTACCCTGTATGGTGGAATATTAGGCTGGGTGGTAGGAAGTCTAGGTCATGACCTTGTTTTAAGTTTCAGAAAAGAGAAGAAATATGACCAGTAATTTCAATGAGCTGATAAACAGTAAGGTGCCGGTCCTGGTTGACTTTTCAGCAGAATGGTGCGGACCCTGCAAGATGATGAAGCCTGTTCTTGAACAACTCAAGGACAAAATGGAGGATAAGATCAGGATTATTAAGATAGATGTGGATAAAAACAGGGAGCTCGCAGGGAAATACAGGATCCAGAGTGTGCCCACCCTTATGCTTTTCCAGAATGGAACGACCAGATGGTCGGGTGTTGGAGTAATGACCTCAAACTATTTAGAAAATGTTATTATCAGTAATAGTACTATCGTATCTGACTAAAAAGCTTATCGATTATCTTAAAAAGAAAAAGCTCAGACTGGCTGTACAGCCTTGTTAGATCTTATTGTGTTGTTTTCTTAGCAGAGTTTTTCATAATGTCAGGCTGCCGTTCCTGTGAACGGCAGTTTTTTTAAACTCCTATTCCTGCCGCCTGTCGCCCGTAGCCTGTAGCCTTTACTTTATCTTCATTCCTACAATCACAACATCATCTGTCTGATTCTTTGTTCCTTTCCATGAAAGGAATTCTTCATCGAGTTTCTGCTGCTGTTTAGGCATAGGGAGTTTGTGAATTGAGAGAAGAAAGGATTTTAAAGTAGCATATTTATATTTTTTATTATTGGGTCCGCCGAACTGATCAGCGTACCCATCAGAAAGCATGTATAATATATCATTTTTTCTGATTTCAATATTATTGGTTTTAAAGCTTTCGCTGGTCATGTCAAAAACTGCAATCGGCATTCTGTCTGCAGGAAATTCAATCAATTCATCATTTCTTATCAGGTATAAGTTATTATAGGCACCTGAGTATTGAAGCATCTTTTTTGATCTGTCAATTACGCATAATGAGATATCCATACCGTCTTTTGCCTCCTGCTTGCTTCCTTTCTGACGTAATGCATTCTGCACCTCTTTTCTGAGCTCATCAAGTATTCTTCCGGATTCTGTTATTTTCCTGTAATTAACTATCTCTTCAAGGAAAGATATCCCCAGCATGCTCATAAGTGCTCCGGGAACGCCATGCCCTGTGCAGTCTCCGGCAACCACAAAAAGCTTATCTGCTATACTGTTAAACCAGTAGAAATCACCGCTCACAATGTCCTTTGGCTTAAAAAGGATGAAGTAGTTATCATCAAGGCCTTCAATTTCTTCCGGGGCAGGAAGGATAGCTTTCTGGATCCGGCTGGCATAGTTTATGCTTGCAGTTATCTCTTTGTTGTTCTCTTCAATAATATCATATGCTGCTTTTAATTCAATATTTCTTAACCGGTATATTTCTTTTTCCTGTTCAGATTTTTCTACTGCATGTGCTATCTCAATGTTTCTTAGCTTATTCTGAGATTCATCACTTTGAATTGACTCACGGGTTTTGTAATAGAGTTTATGATAAGTTAGTGCGTTAGCCGGATCATTTATTTTTTCATAATGATTTGCCAGGGCGGAATAGGCGTCTGCAACAAGCGACATTGCCCTGAGTTCCATGGCTATTTTCAATGATTCTTCAAGTCTTTTTTTTGCCTTTACCGGATGTCCTGTAATACTTAAAATCCTGCCGGATCCCATGATGCACTGAAGCATGCATCGCTTGTCGCCACCTTTGCTGCCCTGTTCAAAATAACTGAGAGCTTCCTTATACTTTTCCTGTTCTTCATAAGTGCTGGCTATGCCAAGAAGAGTCCATGGAATTGCAGAGAGCTGTTTGTTTTTTATTCTTATTTCAAGGCTTTTAAGATAGTACTTCAGTGATTCGTCATATTTCTTTATCTGTCGCAGCACCATGCCTATCCTGTTAAGAATAGATGCAGCACCGTTTTCATCACCAAGTTCTTCACGGATTTTATGTCCCTTTTCGAAGAATTCAAGTGATTTTTTGAAATTGTATAATCTTGAATAAATAAGACCGAGCTGGCTGCATGCTTCTCCCTCTGCTTCCCTGTCTAAAATATCCTGTGTAATATTGTAAGCTTCGAGCCACAGCTGCAAAGTTTTTTCATATTCTCCAAAGCTCTCAAAAATATTGCCTTTCAGCAGAAGCGACCGGACATATCCTGGTTCGGTTTTATTATTTTCAAACCAAAGGAACGCATATGAAAGATATTCAGCAGCAATTTCATTTTTAGATTGCAGGAAGTTGCCGGCAGCGATATTCAGCCTTGCATATGAAGCACCCTTTTCATAATTGATTTTTTCTGCCTTTTTAAGAACAGTCAATGCCTTTTTCGAAACAGCTATTGAATCCCCGAACCGGTTGTTCCAGAGTTTAATGTTCTGTTCATCAATCAGGGCCTGTTGTTTTAATGAAATGTTCATTATGTATTTCTTATAATGCTGAATAACTGTTTATTATTGTATCACATAAGTAAAATTAGTAAAAAGATGGACGAATACCAATTAAGTTAATGCATTAGTAGTTGGAATATTGAATTCAGGCAAAAACCAATCTTGTATTGATATAACTGGCCTCGGACTTCAGTTCGGGGGAAATACATCCAATAGCGGGTTACTGAGCATATTTAAATTATTGTTGCAAATAAAAGATTGTGAATTAAATGGAAATAGTGTAACTTTAATTTTCACTTTTATTACCCGTTTGTCATGCCGGAAAAAAAAGTTCACACTTTGATCGTAAGGATATCTATTCTGATCTTTATTGTTTCCGCAATTTTATTCCTGTATTCTGCCTTTGGATTTTTCAATAACTCTTCCTCGAATGTTAATGATTGGCTTGTAATTTTTTCCGGAGTATTTGTAATATATTCTGCAACAGCATTGATCTCGGCCTATGCAATTAAGTATCAGGATAAAAGATGGCTCAAAAAATTAGCTAAATCAACATGGTTCCTTCTCCCATTGCTGATGCTATTAATTGCATGGAAGGCCGATGCTTCCGGATTTATTGCAATTATCAGAATAATTCTGTTGTGTATTTTGACTTATTTGGTCCTCATTCATCTTTATCTATATACCAAACCAATCTCGTTGACAGGTACACTTGTCCTTCTTTGTATCATGCTGCTGGGGATGTTTCTGAAACGAAATTATATTGCTGGTGCGGGCTTTGCTATGCTAATCGGATGTGGTTTGCTGAGTGTTGGGAGCTTAATGTTTGCTATCAGATGTTTGTTCCTTTCAGAAAACCAGGTCTACTTCAGGAATATAACTTTTTTTGGTGGAATAATACTTTCTCTCTCCTTTCTGGGATCCCTTTTTAAGCTACAGCATTGGCCGGGAGCAGGACCATTATTAATGACAAGTTTTGTTCTTCTTATTCTTGGAACAGTTTTTCTGCTATTTACAATTCATTCTTCTGGTATAATTGAATGGAGCCCTGTATTCAAAAAAATTTTTACCAAGATACTAATACCATGGGCTTTCATATTCTTTATTTATTTCAGTCGTTTTCTCATACCTGATTTGTTTGATATGATATGGGCTCCGAATCCTGACAGAATCAAAACAGTTCAAACTACTGTTACAGGATTCGGAATGAAAGATTATGCAATTGAAGATAAAAACGGACTGGGTCCCATAGAGTCATCAAAGCTCAAGTAAGACTTTTTCTTTTTTCAGATCACTTGAAGTAATTCTGAATTTTTCAAGAATTCTTTTAATTTCCTTTGGGTGTACTGGCCATTTATGGATCCTGTTAGAAGATGTCCAGTAAATTTCTTTACCTCCTGATGAAAATGCGGGATTTCTACCGGTAAACGATTGCAATTGACTGCCCCATCCTGTGGTAAGAGATATCTGATCTGATTTTTCCTGAATAACGGCGGCTACCTTCTCATCAGGTGAAATCAGAAATTCGATAATGTCCTGAGGCTTACGACTGACATTTATCTCCTCATTAAGGAAAAAGTTGCGTTTGTATGCATGAGGATAACCGCCTGATCCATCAAAGAACATTACTTTGTAGAATTGGTTTTTATCAGCTGAAGCATTATCTGAAATGTAACCAGTCGCTATGATTTCCAGTTCTGAAGGGCTGAAAACAGCATCGCAAAATTTTCCGTAGTACTTCGAAAAATCAGGATTGGTCCTATCTTCATCTTCTTCCCTGTTGTTGAGACGGTAACGAGTTGACCATATCATGAATTTGAATTCAGGATTTACATGGTTACCATAGAGGTCCCATATTTTAATAGTGCTGTCTTCCGATGCTGTAATAATGTATTTGCCGGTCTTATTGAACCTGCATGACCATATTATTCCATTATGTCCGATTAGGGAGTCATAAACATTAAATTTTTGTATTTGAGAATTATAATTCCATACAAATCCTTTATTATCCGAAGCTGATGTGACAATTAGGTTTCCATCAGGAGAAATGTCAACCGAGTTTACAGGCCCCGAATGTCTATTCAGTTCATATATGAGTCTGCCTTCTTTATCAAAAATAGTTACTATGTTTCCATTAGCAGAAGCAATAAGTCCTTTCTCTGTGCGCATGAAACGCACTGTATTTTTATAGTTTACGCCGTTCAGAGTAACTGCAAATTCAAATTGTTTTTTTCCATCTACAGTATAAACAGTAACTTTATTGTTATCATGAACCAGTGCCATCATCGATTTCTCTTCACTAAACTCAATATGTTTAATGTTAACATCATTTTTGATATACTTCGTTCCTTCTGAAGAAAGTTCATGGACAAAAACGGTATTATCTTCAAGCCATCCATAAATAAATTTTTCTTTCTGACTTAAAAATGCATTTAATATGTTCGATTCAAGTACAATAGGTTTCAGATATTGCTGAAGAAGAATAAGTGATTTACTGGTATCAGGAGGTATGTCAGCTAATCTCTGGAAATCCCTTAATATTATTTCATGAAGTTGAATTGATGAAGTATCCTGTTCCCATATCGCCAGTTCAGAAATTAGTCCTTTAATTGGATCTTCAGTTGCCGCCAGAAGAGCAGCACTGAACTGATCATTTATATTGGTTTCATTCTGCTTCCTGCTATAGAACCTGAGAACAAATGCAAGAAGTACCAGTAGAATTATGGTGGATATTGTTGTAATCCTTCTCAATGCTCTCTGCTGAGTTTCGTACTTCTTCCTACTTGAATCGATAAACACTTTGAGCTTATCCGGGAGAATAAGCTTATTTTCATAAGTTGACAGGTAATCAATGTCCTGTTTGGAAAGCAGAGTTCCTCGTTTAGAATAAATATCAAATGAATTCTCCACAAACTTTCTTACCTCCAGAAGCTCTTTCTCAGCCATTGTAAATTTTTCGAAAATCTTTGCAGCTAATGCATCATGCCTTAATTCATACCTTTCATTTTGATCTTTATCACAAAGAATTCTGAGGTTCACAAAAGTCAGGATCATCTCCCTTATATCAGATTCCCTAATTTCTCTCCCGAGTGTGAGCGAATAATCCATGGCCTCTTCAGCCTTCATAGGTTGTTTTGTACCTTTAACCGATACGAATGATTTTAAAAGAACCAGGGCAGCATCAGGATTAACAAGAAGAGATACCTGTTCTTCAAGAAAACTACCTAGAAGATCTGCAACGTTTCCAGTACGAGAGAGCAACGAGAGTTTAAAGGAAACCTCGCCCTGTCTTCCTTCAATAAAGTAATCATTAGTCGAGAATCTATATACTTTGTCAAGAAAGACCTGTAGGTAGGTTAATTCCACGTCTGTCTCACCAGGGCACAATTTTTCAAGAAGCGTCTCAGCAAATCCTTCCTCAAGTTCAATATTAAAAACTCTGCATGGTCCCTTTATTGCCTCAATGGCATTTCTATGTGACATTTTCTCAATCCTGACCCGGTTCTGGAAGATTGCAGGAACTACTCTTTCAAACTCGGTGAAGCTTGCCATATACTCTTCGCGGATAACAAAAATGAACCTGCATTGCAGATCCGATTCTGTTAATATTTTAACAATCTGGATAAATGTTTTGCGTTCTTCCCTGTCACCGAAAATGAAAAGTTCTTCGAACTGATCGAATATAAAAAATACCGGTTTATAATGATCGAGATATAATGATCTGACTCCTTTTTTGAAGTCTGCCGGAGTCTGAAATTTTGAAAGTTGTTCAGTCAGCGATGAAGACTTTATAGCAGCAGCCATGCTTTCAATTATATTGCCGCCTCTTCTGATCATCAATGGCAACCAGTCAGTCTCAGAGAATTTGTTTGCCAGTCCGCAATGAATCAGGGAAGATTTTCCTGTTCCGGAAACACCGTAAACAAGCATGATCTTGCTCTCAAATACCCGATGATAGAGCTCTTCTATCTCACGTTCGCGGCCGAAAAAGATCTCACGGTCATCTTTTGTGTAGCTGTCGAGGAATTTAAAGGGAGATTTCATTTTATCATGTTGTTTCGGATTTCTCAAATTAAATTTGGTGTCTGTTGCTGGTTAGTTGTTCCATGTTCCATGTTCCAGGTTTCAAGTTTCTTGGTCTTCTGTCAATAGCCATTTAATAATTCTCCAGTAATAAAAAATCAATAAGATTATACCACTTTATGCCATTCCTTTCATTACCGAAATACTTATCAAGAGACAGTACTATTTTTGTATAATTATCCTTAACTGAGGATAATGTCAGCAATCAGCATTTTCAGAAAAGTGCTTTTGCCACACCTTCTGATACCTGTAATTACTTTAATAACAGGTTTATCTATGAATGGCCTGATTTGTTTTAGGTATTTCTCCCTTTTTATCATAATCGATTATAATCTATTATTTACATAAATAATGAAAAGAATCTAATATGATCGAATTAAATAATATTTTTAATTGTTTGTTAGCTTATGAAGGTCTTCCTGTTGTTTTATACGTAACTATCAAGGATATTAAACAGAAATTTCATAATATGTTCTAAACAAGCTTTTCCCTAATATTAACCAGCAACCAGGACCCAGCACCCAGCAACAATTATCTATGCACCCCCGATTGTCGCCAGCATATCCTTAAACTGTGCCACCAGATTTGCATAGTTATGCAGACTTCTCAAATCACACTTCTCGGTAACCTCAGTCCCGATATACATGATCTGATCCCCGCGGAACTTGGTGTACATGAAAATATCTTTCTTAATGTCGAATTTTTCTTTGTCGTCGATTACTTCTGAATTGGTATCAATCACAAGAGGGGAGAGGTTCAGATATTCATCAACGGTTTTGAGAGATTTCATTAGCAGTACTGAATTACTCTCAGCATACTTTGTCTCTTCAAGTTCCTGAGCCTTGAATCCTGAATCGGAACTGTTAAGAACATCTATCAGATGGTTGAATCTAGCCTCCTGGTTTTTTGGGCGGATAACTTTTATCTCTCTGACTGATACTAGCTTATATTTGGCAATAAAAGCTAATTTTTCAAGTATCAGTGATAACTTCTCCTCATATTCAACACAACGCTTTTCTATCTCCTCATTAGTAAGATTAATCTGGAAGTGACCTATTTCATTTCTTTCAGGTACCCAGAAGTCGAGAGCAGCATAAAACTTTTTGTCGAAATTTTCAGTCATTTCAGGCATGAACCAGGGGATATTTTTCTCCTGCATGAATGTTCCTATTGCCCTGATGAGCCAGGTGTAGTTGCCCATGCTCAGAACCATAATCCTGTCACCAAATTCTTTTTTGAATCCTTCGGACAGGACAAGGTTTTTATCCTTGATATCTTTCCATAGCTGACAGATCATCAGAAAGCTTATGAACTGCATTGTCCTCTCAATTGTCTTGAATATTTGGTCGAGCCTCATCCTGTCGAGCTGACGTGTTGAAGCTGAAAAAAGCCTTCTCAGCTCAACACCGATTGGCCATGGGAAATTCCTTATTATAAGGTCACCAAGGAGCCGTGGATCTTTAGTCTCTTCCTCTTCGTCATCATCAGCAATAAGCATCTTCTGCATCGACGGTTTATATTTCAGCATCTCCTGAAACACTTTCTGTATTAGAAGTTCATTGGTTGCAGCCATGGGATTTTAAATGGATGTTTAATTTGATGACATAAGTTAAAACAAATTTTCTGAATGACAATTTATTACCCGGGTAAAGAATTCCGAGGCATGAAGATATCAAAACCAGCACCCGGCACCCGGCACCCAGCACCCAGCAACATATGCCTTATCCTCTCTAGGTGTCAACCTGTTAGGATAAGACACCTGTAGCCAGTCGCCGGTCGCCGGTCGCCGGTCGCCCTCATTTAATAAACACCTCATAAAGCAACCGTACCACATCCTTCTGGACAGGAGCGAAATCTTGATTATACCTGGCAAAATAAGGAGAAGTTCCATTTGATATTATTACAATCCCAAACTTTTTCAGAGGTTCGAAATACATTGCACTAAGTAGTCCATAGGCATCCCCGTCATGACCAGTCATAGTTTCCCCGGGTATTAGTGTGGTATAGTTGTTAAGTCCGAAACAGTAGTACCCGTTATCATCAGTTTCAATGACAGGTGTCTGCATAAGTTTTGAAGTCTCCTCTTTTATTATTCTTACTCCGGTTTCCGGATCAATACCATAATTCATGTGCATTATCATATACCTTGCAAGATCAGGAGCTGAAATTTTCATTCCTCCTGTAGGCGAGAAAAGAGGAGCTGAGTAGCCAATTATGTATTTTCCGGAATCAATCAAAGATGCCCTGCTCAGATACGCATTTTCAGACGGAGTGTATTTTATCCTGCCGCTTTCTGAATTTCCGGTTGTATCTGAGGTGTAGAGGATTGTGAATGTAATTCCCTGAAAATCATCTACGTTGAAGCTGGCTTTAAGTTTTAGTGGATTAATGACATTCTGTGAAACATAATTATCGAATCTGATTCCTGATACTTTTTCAACTATTGCCCCCAGCGTGTTAAATCCAAGGTTACAATATTCGTATTTTGTACCGGGCATGTAGTCATTGTAACATTTAGCATAGTCAGGATTAACTGATGGATTTACAAAATCCAGAGAATAGTACTCCTGTGAATCATTTAGTGATGATGAATGTGACAGCAGCATCTTTACTGTGATGGGTACGTCAGGATATTTAGGATTTCTGAATTTAAATCCAATAATATCGCTTACGTCGCTATCGAGTGATACGGCCCCTTTTTCAACCAGGGTAAGCAATGCAGTGGTTGTGAATGATTTTGATATTGACGCTATACGGAAAATATCATCAGTTTTCAGATCTGTCTGTTTTTCGATATTACTCTTTCCAAAGGCATGAGTATAAATTATCCTATTGTCTTTAACAACTGCTACCGAAAGACCAATTGTTCCTGTTTTTTCCATATAGGCATTTATCAGCTTCTCAGCCTTTTTCTCCTGAGATACGCATGAAGGAATAATAAAAGTTGTGACAAAAAGAAATAACATCATCCCGGATAAAGTCCTGAATCTTTTCATACAATTATTTACTATAGTTTAAAATCTCAATACTAACCCACCCCCATCCCCTCCAGGGAGGGGAGCAGTACACCCAACCTTTCTTCAAAATGCCTCACCTCACGCCTCACGCCTGTTGCCTGACGTCTGTCGCCCGTCGCCAGATTAATATCCCGCCGCCTGTCCGTCTTTCCTTGATTCCGAAGCACCGTACCAGACCTTATTTCTTGCATCTCTCATGATTGCCTGATAACCGCCGTACCCACCCAGATTCCATTGGATTACATGCCCCATGCTCATAAGCTTCTGTAATACTTCTGTTCTGATTCCGCTTTCCAGATGAAGTATGCCTCCGTCGGTCATCTGCTCACCTGTTGGTTCAGATGAACCTGTATGATAAATTCTTGGTGCATCACCCGCCTCCTGCAGGTTCATTTTGAAATCGATAAGATTGACAACAATCTGGACATGTCCCTGTGGCTGCATGTCGCCTCCCATCACTCCGAATGATACCCAGGGTTCACCGTTTTTGGTAATAAATGCCGGAATAATTGTATGGAATGGTCTCTTACCGGGGGCATAAACATTTGCATGTCCTTCTGAAAGAGCGAACATTTCACCCCTGTCCTGAAGTACAAATCCCAAACCGGTCGGACACATTCCTGATCCCATGCCCCTGTAGTTGCTTTGTATGAGTGAGACCATGTTCCCGAATTTATCGGCAACAGTAAGATAAATAGTATTTCCGGCTTCAATTTTACCGGCATCATATATTTTTGCTGCCTTATCTTTATCAATAAGTTTTCTCCTTTCTGCAGCATACTTTTTTGAAATCAGTTGTGAAACAGGAACAGTAGTGAACAGCGGATCGGCATAAAACTTGGCCCTGTCTTCGAATGCAAGTTTCTTTGCTTCAGTGAACAGGTGAATATATTCTGCAGATCCGAATCCCATTGCTGCAATATTATAGCCTTCAAGAATATTAAGCATCTGTAATGCTGCTATCCCCTGACCATTGGGTGGCAGTTCCCATACATCATAGCCTCTGTATGAAGTGCTTACAGGTTCTATCCATTCAGAATGATGACGTGAAAGATCATCAAACGTCAGAAATCCTCCGTTCTTTTTCATAAATGCATCAATATCCCTGGCAATGCTTCCGCGATAAAACTCATTCCGCCCTCCCTTTACAATCTTTTCGAGGGTAGATGCCAGGAGAGGATTTTTGAAGATCTCACCTTTTGCAGGCGATTTGCCTCCAGGCATATAAACTTCTTTTATATTGGGATATTCCTTTAGGGCCGCAGTATTCCTTTCGAGGTAATATGCAATTACTTCAGTGACCGGGAAACCTTCCCGTGCATTAGTAATTGCCGGCTGGAGAACATCTTTCATTGGCAGTTTTCCAAACATTTCATGCATCTCAAACCATCCGTCAACGCATCCCGGTACGGAAACCGGCAGTGGTCCGTGTGAGGGTATGAATTCCAGTCCATTCTCTTTAAAGTATTCAAGCTTAAGCGACCTGGGTGATCTTCCACTCCCGTTCAATCCGTATAATTTACCCTTTTCTGCGCTCCAGATAATTGCAAAGATATCGCCTCCGATCCCGCAGCCCGTTGGTTCTACTACTCCCAGCACCGCATTGGCAGCAATGGCTGCATCAACAGCAGTACCTCCTTTCTTAAGTATATCAAGCGCTGCCTGTGTGGCCAGAGGCTGGCTTGTGGCAGCCATTCCATTGCGGGTAATGACCTCTGATCTTGTTGCAAAAGCATATCCGGTGACCCTGTCCTGAGCAGTAAGGTTTAGTCCTGTTACTATTAATAATATGGTGTAAATAACCTTTTTCATTTTAGATTTTCTTCAAATTTATCTCTTTTTTCTATCCCTTGTGTCTGCCTGATGCCTGTCGCCTGTCGCCTTCAGCCTTCTGACATTATATGACCAGTTACATGCCACAAATGACTCTTCGATTATACCGGAAAAAAATAGAGTTTCACAAAGTTCAAATACATTCTTCCTGTTTTTATCTGGTATGTCTTTGTAAAATGTTTTAGCAATTTGAGTTACAACAGCAGTTTTTATACCATAAAGCTTAACATCCTCTTTAAAAAATCTTTCACCCGATTCTCTTGTTTTCTCATCTGAATTGCTTATAAGTTCCTTTCTTAAGTTTTCTGTTATATTATTCATTGTGTTTTGGTAAATTTGTTGGTTTAATAAAACTTCCACCCATGAAAACCATATCAAAAATAGTTATTTTGTTTATTATGATCATTCTATCTGACAATGGTTGCAAAAATGCACCCTCTTCCGAACCGGCATCAAAAGATGATTTCAATTATTTTGTTGAGCAATTTGAAGACATCAGGATACTGAAATACAATTTGCCGGCATTCGAGTCACTCACCCCCGGACAGAAAGAATATATCTATTACCTCAGTGAGGCTGCTCTGGCCGGAAGAGATATCCTCTGGGATCAGAATTTCAGATATAACCTGCTCATAAGAAAAACCCTTGAAGCAATAATCGAATCATACTCAGGTGACAGGAAAAGTGAGGAATACAAGGCATTCCTTGTCTACGCAAAGAGAGTCTTTTTTGCCAACGGAATACATCATCATTATTCAAGTGATAAATTTAACCCCGGATTCAGTAAGGAGTATCTTGTCTCTCTGTTAAATGGTTCGGATCTTTCAAAACTACCTGGCGATCTTGGTCAGAGAGTCGATAAGTTTGCTTTATTTCTTACACAGATTCTGTTCAATGATGATCTGTATGCAAAGAAGGTTGAGCAGCGTGAAGGTACAGATATGGTTGCCGGGTCAGCATCAAATTTTTATGAGCTTGTGACACAGAAAGAGGTTGAAGAATTCTATGCATCAAAAGCAGATCCAAAGGATCCGAGGCCTGTTTCACTCGGACTCAATTCAAAGGTCATAAAAGTGAATGGAAAAGTAACGGAAGATGTATATAAATCCGATGGCAGATATGGTTCTGCCATTGATACTATTGTTAAATGGCTTGGGAAAGCAGCATCTGTTGCTGAAACAGAAATGCAGAAGAAAGAGATAGCTCTTCTGATTGAATATTATACCACAGGTGATCTCAGAAAATGGGATGAGTATAATGTGGCATGGGCTGGAAATACCGGATCAATGGTAGATTATATCAATGGTTTTATTGAGAACTATGAAGATCCCCTGGGGATGAAAGCTACCTGGGAAGCAATAGTCAATTATACCGATCTGGAGGCATCAAAACGTACGGCCATAATTACTTCCAATGCCCAGTGGTTTGAGGATAATTCACCCATACAGCCTCAGTACAGAAAAGAGAAGGTAACCGGAGTTGCTGCAAAGGTTATCAATATTGCAATGCTGGGAGGTGATTGCTATCCTGCTTCCCCGCTTGGAATTAATCTGCCGAACGCCGACTGGATCCGCAAGGAGGTAGGTTCCAAGTCAGTAACCCTTGCCAATATTTCAAATGCATACGATAAGGCTTCACAGGGAAATGGTTTCCTCGAGGAATTCGCGTTTAACGCTGAGGAGGTTGCAAGAGTAAAGGAATTCAGGACAATTTCTGATGCACTTCATACCGATCTGCATGAATGTGTTGGACATGCCAGCGGAAAACTTGCAGATGGAACCGATCCGAATGCACTTAAGAACTATGCATCGCCTCTTGAGGAAGCGCGGGCAGATCTATTTGCCCTTTATTATATGACTGACAATAAAATGAAGGATCTGGGCCTCTTTCCTGATATGAAGGCAGGGGAGGTTGCATACGATGACTACCTCAGAAACGGACTTCTGACACAGATAGTTAGGATAAAACCAGGCAAGGATATTGAACAGGCACATATGAGATGCCGTTCAATGATATCGCACTGGGCATACGAAAAAGGTAAAGCGGAAAACGTAATTGAAATGGTCACCCGTGACGGTAAGACCTATGTTAAGATTAATGATTATCAGAAGCTGAGAACCCTTTTTGGCCAGTTACTGAAAGAGATACAGAGAATAAAATCTGAAGGTGATTTTGAAGCAGGGAAGAAGCTGATTGAGGACTATGGAGTAAAAATTGACCAGAAACTGCATGCCGAGGTTCTGGACAGGTATGCAAAGCTGAATCTGGCACCTTATACAGGTTTTATTAATCCGATCCTCGTGCCTGTTTACAATACAGATGGTAAAATCACAGATGTAACTGTTGAATATACAGATGATTACCTCGGGCAGATGATGTACTATGGAAAAAATTACTCCTTTCTTCCTGTAAAAAACTAGTTCCGAAATGCTGGAGAAAATTCTATTTAGGGTTTGGTGAATAAGTCATTCAGCTTTTACAAATATATATTCATTTTGGTGCCTGATAAAAATGTTTGGCATCGAAAAAAGTGATGATAACACCTCTTGTAAAAAAGAGAATAAAGATT
>Ga0129298_10000247_pt1 | contig 20468 bp, 14 predicted proteins | sample I19B2metaG_FD_94707 | JGI IMG/M metagenome (GOLD analysis project Ga0129298, IMG submission 94707) | Lake sediment bacterial and archeal communities from Gulf of Boni, Indonesia to study Microbial Dark Matter (Phase II) - ​I19B2 metaG | ecosystem: Environmental > Aquatic > Freshwater > Lake >... | reverse complement strand
GCTGATGCGTGTCCACCCGAGCAACTTCCGCATCAGCGGTTTTACCGCGAGACCGGAGTTGGGGGAACTGGTGGCGCTGGCCCGCGAAACCGGGCTGCGCGTGTATGAGGACCTCGGCAGCGGGTGCGTGGTGGATCTGCGGCCCCACGGCGTGGACGAGCCGCTGGTGGCAGCGAGCCTCCGGGAGGGCGCAGACCTGGTGTCCTTCAGCGGCGACAAGCTGCTGGGAGGGCCGCAGGCGGGGCTGCTCATCGGCAATCCCGAACTGATCTCGCGTCTGCGCCGTAACCCGATGTTCCGCGCCCTGCGCCTCGACAAGCTCATCTACCAGGCCCTCGAAACGACCCTCCGCCATCTCCTGCTCGAACAGTATGACCGCATCCCGGCGCTTCGCATGATCTCGGAGACGCCGCAGCGCGTCCGCGAGCGCGCCGAGGCTTTGCTCGCAAGGCTGAGCGGGCTCGACGCGGAATTAGTCCCCGGGACCTCGGTCATCGGCGGCGGCTCGACGCCCGAACAGGCGATCCCTACCTGGCTGATTGCCATCCGGTCGCGGGACGTGATGGATCTCGAGCGGCGTCTTCGCGAAGGAACACCGCCTGTCATCTGCCGGATCGAGGACGACCGGTTGCTTCTCGATCTGAGAACGGTACTTCCAGACGAAGAAGACGCGCTCGCCGCCGCGCTTCAGGAAGCTCTTTCCTGATACGTCCCTTCGGCGGTGCTCACCCGGATCTTTTCGCCCTGGTTGATGAACGGCGGGACCTGGACGACGAGGCCGGTCTCCAGCCTGGCGGGCTTGGTGACGTTGGACACGGTGGCCCCCCGCAGGCTTGGCTCGGTTTCCACAACTGTCAGGTCCACCGTGGGCGGCAACTCGACGCTGATCGGCTTGCCATCGTGGAATTCCACTTTCACGCGGGACTGCGGGACCAGGTACTGGACGGCATCCCCGAGCGTCTCTTTGGTCAGGTGCATCTGCTCGAAGTTCTCGGTGTTCATGAAGTAGTAGTAGTCGCCGTCGTCGTACAAGTACTCCATCTCGTGCTCTTCGAGCACCGCGCGTTCCACGCGATCTTCCGAGGAGAACCGGTGCTCGATCATGGCCCCGCTTCTCAGGCTCCGCATCTTGGCCTGCACGAAGCCCCGCAAGTTGCCGGGCGTCCGGTGGGAGACGCTGAAGATGGAGAACAGTTCCTTGTTGAACTTGATCACCATCCCAGGACGCAGTTGGGTGGAAGGGATCATTGCAGAGGACGCTCCCGCTTCTGGTTTGATTGCGCTACAGGACGAACCACTCCATTGTAACAGAAGCCTCCGCGCTCCACGCGCCTTTGAGTACAATTGCCGTCTGGGCCTGAGTCTTTCAAGCGCCGCCCCGAGGGCGCCCGCCCTGAGCGGGAAGCTGGGGGCACCAAAGCCGCTCCCGCCTGGGTGGAGGGGAAAAGGATGCTATCGAAGCTGATTCGCCGGACACACATGTACCTGGCTCTGTTCTTGACTCCCTGGATCCTCATGTACGCCCTCAGCACCATGGCGATGAACCACCGCGATTTCTTCGCGCAGCTTCGGGGAGGAAGCGGCACCTCTTATGCAGTGGAAAGCGAGGGCGCCTATCCCGGCGCCTATCCCGGCACCTTCCCTCCGGGGGACAAGCCTCGCGAGATGGCCCAAGGAATCCTCCGGCATCTCGGCCTCGATGGGACTCACTACGTTCAGCAGGCCCGGGAGACCGGCCGTCTCACGATCTACCGCGAAAGCCCTCTGGTGACGAGACGCATCACCTATACTCCCGCCGACCGGCGCGTGGTCGTCGAGAGAGCGGTGTTCCACACGCCCTCGTTCCTCGAAGAACTGCACCGGCGCAGGGGTTTCGAGCATGACTATCCGCTCGAGGACGCCTGGGGTTTCATCGTGGACATCGTGATTGTCAGCATCGTCTTCTGGGACCTGTCCGGAGTGTGGATGTGGCTGCAACTGGCCGGCACGCGACGCCTCGGCCTCGTCTTTGCCGTCTGCGGGCTAGCGCTCTTTGTGTTGTTCCTGTCAGCCATCTGAGGAGCACAGAATGAGCTTCCACCGCGTCGTGCGCCGCCTGCATCTGTACCTCGGCTTGTTCCTGCTGCCGTGGTTTCTCCTGTATGGGGTCAGCTCCGTGCTGTTCAGCCACGGGCGCTACTTCGAGGGCCTCTATAACGACGGCAAGCCCAACTGGACCGTCCGATTCGACCGACCGTACGCCATCGACATCCCGCAGGACGCCGGCCTCAGGGGAGCATTCGGGACCTACAGGCCGAACGGCCGCGAGTTCCACGTCTACGTCTACGATTTCTGGTCGGCAACTCAACTCAAGTACTACGCGGATCGCGGACGGCTCGTGGCCGAAGACCGCCGTTTCCGGTTGGACCACATCCTGACCGGGATGCACGCGCGCGGCGGCTTCACCCAGAGTTCTTTCCTTGACGACGCCTGGGCGGTCACGGTGGATCTGGCGTGCCTGGGTATGATCGCCTGGATCGCCTCCGGCTTGTACATGTGGTGGAAGCTGTCCCAGACGCGCGCGTGGGGCACGTTCGCGCTCGCCGGCGGCGTCACGCTCTTTGCAGTATTCCTGTTCGTGCTCTGACGGCTCAGGCGACGCCGAGTTCCCGAATTGCCTCGCCGGCAGCGGCGAGATTGGCCAGGCGCATCTCGGAGTACTTCCGCGAGAGAATCACGCCGTCGGCCCCGGCGCGGAAAGCGGCGAGCACGGCGGCTTTCGTCCCCTGCGGCGTGCTCTTGCTGTGATCGGCCCCGGTCGGGATGTCGATGTCGATGCCCGGCCAGATGCGCGTCTTCGTGCCGGCAGCGCCTTCGAGCGCGCGCCGCGTTTCCCGGGCTACATAGTCAGCCGAGAAGCCGGTGAACGGGACCTGCCCGTAGCCGCGTTCGCTGAAGTTCATCACGCGGTAGTGCAGGTCCAGCAGCTCCTGCTTCGGAATGTCGGCGAACACGCTCGCGCCAACGCTGTCGATGTAACTCGCGATCCGCTCCCCGGCGCAGTTGTGGTACATCACGATCTTCAGGAAGTCGGAGTACCTGGAAAGCTCGCGGATGTCCTGCTCGGCGCGATAGAACGGGCTGAACGAGTTGTTGTGCCAGATGTGCCAGCCCACGGGAATCTGCGGCTTGACGGACTTCACTTTGCCGTAGATGGCGGCATAAGTTTCCCGCAAGCTGTCGGTCCAGAACATCTCCCAGGCGAGGATTTCCGGATAGCGCAAGAGGATGCGCCAGAACGTGACGAAGTGGCCGTCGGCCGGGCGGCGTCCCGAGCGGCTGTTGTTGACGAAGGTCTCGAGCGTCCGGAAACCTTCCTTGGCTCGCGAGAAGTCGATGCCGCGTTCCTTCGCCTTTCGCTCGCAGAACCCGCAGAAGCAGCCGGCGCGGCCGGGGTCGCTCCGCGCGCCGCCGTGGCTGGCGCCGAGCGCATTGCCAAGGGCGCCCTGGCGCTCGGACCCCCACATGATGCCGTCGATGTCATACGAGCGCACGTAGTCTTGCACCAGGCCCAGCAGGAAACCACGGTAGTCGGCATTGTTGAAGCAAAGCGTCGCGCGGTTGCGGCCGTAAAGGTCCACTTCCTGAAGCTGCCGGATGTTGGGGATGTCGTCGCGGAAGACGTCTTCGAGCCAGCAGAACGTGCGCAGGCCGCGCTTCCTGGCCGCCGGCAGCACCGTGGCCAGGACGTCGAGGTCGCCGTAATCCAGCGCGCGCGTGTCCTTGAGCACGGTGTCCTTGTAGAACTCGGGATGCACGGCGGCAAAGTTGCCGCCGCGGAAGTCGAGATCGTACTCCTGCCGACCGTGGTCAGGGAAGGGCTGGCCCGGAATCTGCCGGCCCGCAATCCCGCGTCCGTAAGTGAACACCGCGAGGAACAGCGTGTTGACACGGCCGCGCTCCTGAAAGATGTCGAGCACCTGCTCGACGCCCTCATCGACGAAGGAGACCGCGCCTACCTGGACGCCAACGGTTTTCGCCTCCGCCCGCTGTGGGGCCGCGGTTGCCACCGCCGCCAGGCCTGAGGTCCCGCCCTTCAAGAACTCACGACGACCGATCCCATGGCTCTGCATCTAACCCCCCGTAAAGGAGCGATACTCCTCCGGCGCGAAACCGGCGGCCAGCTTTCTGCCCTTCACCAGAAGCGGTCGCCGGACCAGGTTGGGATGCTTTGACATCAGCTCCAACGCCTCGGCGCGCGAGGGCGGCTTCTCCTTCATCCGCATCTCCCGGTACAGCGCGTTCTTTGGGTTGAGGAAAAGACGGTAGTCGCGGTCGCCGATCAACGCTTCCAGTTGGCCGACGCTCAGCCCGCGGCTGAGATCGACTTCCTCGAATTTCGCTCCAAGCTCGCGGAGGTAACTCCTCGCTTTACGGCAGGTCGTTCAACCGGGTTTCAGGTACAACTTCATCGACGTGCCTCCCATGGTCGCTCGATCACATTCATGTGCCGGCGATCCCCAATTCCAGCATGAGGCGCTCGGCTTTGTACACCTTCCGCAACGCCTCGACAACAGCCTGGCTGGCCACGTGGACCGAGCGCGCCCTGGCCTCGGTGTAAAGGAAGCGGTCCGGCAGGCTCTCCAGGTTGCCGTCGAACAGAATGCCGACGATCTCTCCCTTCGTATTGACCGTCGGACTGCCCGAGTTGCCGCCGTGCGTGTCGGCGGTGGTGACGAAGTTGAACGGCGTCTTGAGGTCCAGCACCGTCTTGGCCTTCACCCAGCTTTCGGGCAACCGGTACGGGGCCCGGCCCGTCGCCCGCCGGTACAGGCCTTCGAAGGTGGTGGCGTAAGGGACGTACTTGCCGCGTTCGTCCTCATAGGCCTTGACCGGGCCGAAGGACAGCCGCAAGGTCGAGGTCGCATCGGGATACTCCGCGGCCCCGTAAAGCCGGTAGCGCGCCATCGCGATCTTCGCCGCGCTCGAGTCTAAGACGGCCTCCAGGCGGTCATCGTGCGCCTTCTTCAACCTCCGCGCCTCCGGATCGAGGAGGAGCGCCAGCCGCACCATGCCGTCCTTGGAGTTGCGCACCTCTTCGAGACTTGCGGCCAGCCGCTTCCGCTCGGCGATGTCTTTGAGCTTCGATGTCCTCACATACACTTCGGCTGCCTGCCGGGGCGTCTTGCCGGCCAACACGGATTTCAGCAGCGGATCATCCGGGCCGAACTCCTGCACAAGAAAGCTGAAGTAGTTGGCGAGCACGGCGATCTCCATGGAATCCGCGATCGGCAGTGTGCCGTATATCGAGGCCTCCAGGCTGGGCAGCTTCGAGTCACGATAGTCCGCCAGCCGCTGCTCGTTCGGCTTCGCCCGCTCCTCGGCCAGCCGGACGACGTGCCGGACAATACGGTACAGGTCCGAGCCGCGGTCCGCGCCTGTCTCGAGCAACCAGTAGCGGTTGTACTCGTTCCGGAAACCCTCGTAGGCGGCCGCAACCTCCTCCCATGCGTTGCCGTACTCGACGCGCAGTTTGGGATCCCGCATTACCTCGGCCCGCAGGCTCGCGTCCTGCCGCCGCTTCTGCTCCATCAGCCCGGGGTCCCGAAGACCGAGCAGAAACCCCGTGTACGCTTTGTAGCTGTTCCGCTGCGAGTCCAGGTTGTCCCTGGCGACGCGCTTGTTCTCAGCGCTCTGGGAGGAGTACTCCTCGAGGGCGCGAATCAGCGACGCCAGGCGCCGGTGGATCATTGGATAGGAGACATCGCGGAAGAATTCGAGCTGCGCCACCGTATTCAAGCGGCCCGTCGTTGCCGGAGTACCCGGGACAAACGTCAGTTCGCCCTCCTTCACGCCCTCCTTGCTCCAGCTCAGATAACTCGGAGGCTCCGCGGGCCTGCCGCTCTCATACGCTCGAAGAAAAGTGATGTCCAGGCAATACCGCGGGTAGGTGAAGTTGTCCGGGTCGCCTCCAAACGACGCGATGTCCGCTTCGGGCGCGAACACCAGGCGGACGTCGTCGTACTTCTTGTACCGGTAGAGGTGATACTGGCCGCCGGAGTAAAGCTTGACAACCTCGCAGAGGTTGCCCGTTCGAACGCTGCACTCCTTCTCGATGCGGGCGCTGTTTTCCTTCTGAAGCCGGTTGGCCTCGGCGGCCGGCGCCGCCGCGGCGATGCCCGCATTCACCTTGCCGGTGACGTCTTCGATCGACAACAAGACGTTGGCTTCGAGGTCAGGGCATTTCCTCTCGTCGGCCTCACTGGCCGCCCAGAAGCCGTTGGCCATGTAGTCGTGCCCGGCGGTGCTTAACTGCTGGATGCACTCCGAAGCCACGTGATGGTTCGTGAAGATCAGCCCTCGCGGTGAAACAAACGAGCCGGACGCCAGCGTCTTCACCGAGCTGAGACGCAACTTGTCCAGGAATTCCTCGCTCAGCGCGATGCCGTGTCGCTCCTGGATGAGCTTTGTCGGGGCCTGGTTGAAGAGCCAGATTCCCTCGTCGGCTCGAACCGGCAGTGCGAGAACCAGCAGGATCGCGATGCGGGCTGGGGCTATGAATTCGGGACGACGGACGGGCATGAGGACCTTTCTGGAATGACTCCTTTGTATAGTTCTATCTCTTTTCTTTTCAGTGTGTTACAGGATATTGACGGCTGCACGAAACTTCCGTTCTTGCCTTCGCTGTGCGATATTGAAAATAGAGGCGCTGTTAGCCACAAAACAAAACAGACACCTTATGTCGGTGCCGGCCGGCACATCCCGGCCTTCGGCTGACGCGAGACGGCGCACACCACATTTTGCCATGACGCAATTGGGCGAGGCGATTGCCCGCTACCACAAGCTGATCGAATCGGAACCGTACAAGGATCTGGCGTGGGCGGCCGCCCTGCAAGAAAGCATGAGCGCCGCGCACCTGACCTCTGGTTCGCGGCCGGTGTCGCCTTTCCTCCGGCCGCACTTCCTGAGCCGCCGCCAGCACGCCGCTCTGGTCAAGGCAGCCGAGTCCCTGCTCTCGGCGATTGACCGCATCAAGCAGATGGCGCTTGCCAACCCGGCGCTGCTGGCGCGCATGCAGCTCCTGCCGGCCGAGAAGATGCTTGCCGCCATCGACCCGGGCTACCCATTTCTCGCGGTGACATCGCTGCTGAACACGCATTTTGGCGGTGGGGCGTTGCGTTTCGTCAACTACAACGCGGACACGGCCCCAGGCGTCGCTTACGGGGAAGCGCTCAGCGACCTGTTCTACGACTGCCCGCCGGTCAAGGAGTTCCGCCGCCGCTACTCGCTGGCCAAGATGGGCGGAACCAGACAGCTTGTGCCGGCGGTGCTGCGCGCCTGGAAGGAATTCGGCGGGAAGAAGAAACCGAGGATCGGAGTGCTGGAGTTCCGGCAGCCCTTTCAGGCGGCCGAATCGGGCGAGTATGTCCTGCTCAACGAGATCTTCCGGCGGGAGGGCCTGTGCTCGGAGATCGTCGCTCCCGACCAGCTCGAATACAAGGGGGGCGTTCTGCGCCGGGAGAACTTCGTCATCGACCTCGTCTTTCGCCGCGTCAAGGTGCAGGAGTTCCTGCTGCGCTTCGACCTCTCGCACCCGCTGGTGCGGGCCTACCGCGATCGAGTTGCCTGCGTCGTGAACAGCTTCCGGTCCGAACTAGCTCACAAGCGAGCCATCTTCGACCTGCTGACCGACGAAGCGATCACCGCCAGCTTCCCGGCGGCCGAGCGCCGGGCCATCCAGGAGCACATCCCGTGGACGCGGGTTGTCGCCCCGCGCCGCGTCAAGTATCACAACCGGAACGTGGATTTGCCGGAGTTCATTCTCAAGCACCGGCAGAAACTGGCGCTCAAGCCGAACGATGATACGGGAGAGCAGCACACGTTCCGCGGTTGGGAACTCGACGAGGCTGCCTGGGAACGCGCGCTGAAGACGGCCGGCCGCTATCCTTACGTGGTGCAGGAGCGCGTTGATCCGGCCAAGGAGTTCTTTCCAGTGCTTCGCTACGGGCAAATGGAGATGCGCGAGATGCACGTGGAGGTGCATCCCCATGCCTACCTGGGCCAGGTGCAGGGGTGCTCGAGCTGGTTGTCCGACGAAGCGCCCGGCGGCTTCTCCGCCATCAGCGGCCTGGCGCCGACGTTCATCCTCGAGACGAAATAACCCGCCGCTCCCGGGCTACGCGGCTTCCCGCTCAACGCTGACGTTGGCGCGCAGATTGGCAACTCCGGCGGTATAGCGGGTGTCGGCCACGATGAAGTCGACTGCGTCTTCGGCCCAGTCGTGCCATACTCCGTCGGGGTCGTGTGAGGCAGCCGTCAGGGTGTACTCCTGCGGGCAAAGGTCGCAGCGAAGCGAAAAACCGACGCGGAGCGTTTCACCGGCTGCGCACGGGCCCAGTTTCACCCGTTCCAGTTCGGTGTTGGTGCCGTACACCTCCATGCCGATCCGCGTGCGGATCATAATTCCGACGACCGGGTCTTCCACCGGCTCGTGAAAGCGCACCCTCACGCGCACCGAGACGGGGTCGCCGCTGCGCCAGACCCGCGACGGAGCGCCGCTCTCGTCCAGCGTCTCCACGGCGAGCAATTCCGCCCGGCCGTCGCCGCGCCGCATCGAGGGCGCCATGGCCGGCGGGTTCTCCAGGCCCCAGGCGCGCAACTCGTTGACGACGTGGCTGCGATACTTGCCCAGCACTTCCGCCGGGTCGCCTTGCGCGGCCAGCTTGCCGTCGTGGAGCCACCAGATTTCGTCGCAGGCGGCGCGCAGCATCTCCTCGTCGTGGGAAACGACGAGGACGGTCGATCCGCGGCGCCGCAGCCGTTCCAGCTCGAACATTGCCCGCGCACGGACCAGCGCATCGTGCTGGGCCAGCGTGTGCTCGATGAGCAGGTTGTCCACCGGGCTCAGGTCGAGTTCGTCGGATGGCCCCAGCAGGCGGCACGCGCCCCGCGTGAGAACCTCGCCGAAGGCAGGCGCCTCCAAGCCCGCGGCCAGCCGCACCAGCGCGCTCTGGCCCGAGTAGTCCTCTCCGACGATGCCGATCAGCACCCGCTCCGGCGCCGACACCGTCAACTCCTCGAGGGGCGGATGCGACACCCGTCGAAATGCGATAGCCATGCTAGATAGAATAACCAGTTCATGCGGGCCATCTCGATCATCAGTGCGCTCTTGCTCTTGACGGGCTGCGGGGACGGAGAGGCGCGGCTGCGGCGCCTGCTTCAGCAGACCAGCGGGACCGTGGATCTGCCGGCGGGCGAGTTCGAGCTTTCCTCGGAACTCGCCGTGCCGGATGGAGCGCGCGATCTGGAAATTCGCGGAGCGGGCTCCGGCACGCTGCTCCGCGCCTCCGCCAAGTTCAACGGTCGGGCCATGCTGCGCCTCGGCCGCGGTGCCGGCGTGCGGATCACAGGCGTCAGCTTCGACGGCAATCGCGAGGCGCTCGAGAAGCGCGCCGGGCTGCCGCCTTCCGATGTTCCCTTTGCCCGACACTTTTCCGGGAGCGGCATCCTCGCCGACCAAGTCCAAGGGCTGTCGATCTCCGACGTCGCATTCCGGAACATCGCCGGCTTCGCGATTTTGGTCTCGCGGTCCAGCAACGTGGTGATCCACGGAGCGGAGATACGCGACAGCGGTTCGCGGAACGAAAAGGGCCGCAACAACACGACCGGCGGCATCCTCCTCGAGGAGGGCGTCGCCAGCTTTGAGGTCCGCTACTCGGTGCTGCGCGACATCCGCGGTAACGGCATCTGGACGCACTCCAACTACGGGTCGCCGCGCAACCGCGATGGGGTCGTCGCGCGCAACCGCTTCTGGAACATCGGCCGGGACGCCATTCAGATCGGCCACGCGGTCAATGTGCGCATCGAAGACAATGTGGGGACCCGCATCGGCTATCCAGTGGATGAGGTGGACACCGAGGGTGGCGGCACGCCCGTCGGAATCGACACGGCCGGCAACGTCGAGAACAGCGTGTACGCCGGGAACCGCTTCGAGGAGATCAACGGCAAGTGCATTGATCTCGACGGCTTTCATCACGGCGAGGTCCGCGGAAACACCTGTGTGAATCGCGGCGCCGCCGCCGACTATCCGTTCGGCCACTACGGCATCGTCTTCAACAATGCCAATCCGGACATGGAGTCCACCGGGATTCTCGTCTCCGAGAACACCATCGACGGAACGAAATTCGGCGGCATCTTTGTCATCGGGAGGCGCCACAGGATCGCCGGCAACACGCTACGCAATCTCAACCTCGCCGGCTGCAATGAAAGCGCAGCGGTGTACGGCTGCTCGCATTTTCCTGGGGAACCAGATCTCTTGCAGGCAGGGATCTATCTCGGCCGCGGCGCCGAACGGCCGGCCCTGGCGCGGGACAACGTGATCGAGGCCAACGAGATCTCAGGACACAAGATGAGCAGCCGCTGCGTGCTGGCGGCGCCCGGGGTGTCGCTCGCCGCCAATCGCGTCGCGGGCAACCGCTGCGCCGATTCCTCTGAAGGACGCTGATGGAACAGAACGTCCTCGAGCAGATGCGGGCCGATTGGAACCGGCGCGCCAGGGAAGACGTGAACTATTTCGTCGCCTTCGCGCGCCGTTGCCAGAGCGACGACGAATTCTTCGCAACCGGCGCGCCCGTTCTCTGGGCCTTGGAGAAAGAACTGAAGTGGATCCTTCCGCGGTTGCGTGGAAGAGCGCCGCGCGCCCTGGAGATCGGCTGCGGGCCCGGCCGGCTCATGCGGCTGATGGCCCGCTATTTCGACGAGATCTGGGGTGTGGATGTATCCGACGAGATGATCCGGCTGGCGCGCGAGAAACTGTGCGACGTGGCCAACGCGCGCGTCGAGCGGAACAACGGCACCGATCTTGCGGGTTTCACAGATCATTCCTTCGACTTCGTCTACTCCTACGCCGTCTTCCAGCACATCCCAAGCCGTGAGGTGGTGATGGGCTACCTGGAGGAGGCCTGGCGGGTCCTGAGGCCGGGCGGCCTGATGCGTTGCCAGCTCAACGGCATGCCCGAGTCCGGCCCGCGATGCGACACCTGGCATGGCGTGCGGATTCCGGCGCGAGACATCGTCGAGTTCGCCCGTGCGAGAGACTGTCGCCTGCTGGCTCTTGAAGGCGCGCTGACACAGTACATGTGGGTCACCATCCGCAAGCCGGGGCCGCCGCCCTCGCCGGCCCCACTCGCCCCCGTGTACATTCGCCAGGTCACCAACCCGTACACCTCCGAGCCAGTGGTCCCTTACCGGGGCCGCTTTGCCTCGATGTCGCTGTGGGCGGAAGGCCTTCCGCTGGACTGCGACCTTCTCACTCTCGAAGTACATGCCGGTGGCCGCGCCGGCGAGGTTTTCTATGTCGGCCCGCCGGACATCCGCAGCCTCCAGCAAATCAACGTCAGGCTGCCGGAGGGCCTGACCACCGGCATTCAGCCCCTGAGTCTCCGCTGGCGGGGCAGGTTGTTGTGCCCGGAGTCCCTGGTTCGCCTGATCCCTCCGGGGCCGGCGGTGCCTCGCCTAATTTCCGTGACGGATTCGATCGACCTGCTCGCCGGCAGCCGTATTTCCTCGGGCCACGTGAAGGTGACCCTCGAAGAGGCACAGCGGCCCGAGGACCTGGTCGCGATCATCGACGGGCATCGCATCGAGGAGCTCGAGGTCACCTGCACCGATCCCGTGCCGCCCCGGCATGAGATTAACTTCGCGCTCCCGCCCTCGGTTGCGAGCGGAGGCCACCTGCTCGAACTTTCCCTTGGCAGGCGCCGCTTCCCGCCGGTGGGAATCGAAGTGGTCGTGCAGACCGGGTGAAGGCCGCGGGTTCTGGCATTCTAAGAGACATGCGGATCCACGAGGACTTCAACCGGCAGCCCCGGCCGGAAGGCCATGAGGGCTCCGGATGGGGCGGGCAGTCCGTCACAGGCTCGTAACCCACTGCGCCGTATATAGATAAAAATCTTGACGAACTACTATATCTAGGGGTACAACTGTCAAAGTCGCCCCTGGGCGCGGTTCGAAAGTCCGATAATGAGGAGTGGGTAGGCAATGGGTCAGTTGACGGTCGATTTAAGCTCCAAGGTGGGGCAATTGCAGTCCGGCGCCGGCGCGCGCCAGCGAACCGGGGTGGTCTTCCCCAGCTACTTCACGGCCCGTCTGGAACCGGGAAAAACTCCCTACGACGAACTGCTGTGGGAGCTGAGAACAGCTTCCATCGGCAACGACAAGGGCGCGGTGATCTTCGAGCAGAGAGACGTGGAAGTACCGGCCGACTGGTCGCAGACGGCCACGAATATCGTCGCCAGCAAGTACTTCCACGGCAAGCTCGGCTCGCCGGAGCGCGAGCGCAGCGCCGCCCAGCTTGTCCACCGCGTGGCTGACACCATCGCCGATTGGGGAAAAGCGGATGGATACTTCCGCACGGATGAGGATGCGGAGAACTTCCGCGCCGACCTGGCCCATCTCCTGCTCACCCAGAAGGCGTGCTTCAACTCGCCCGTCTGGTTCAACGTGGGCGTGAAGGAAGCCCGCGGTTACGGCTGGTACTACGACGCGGCGACGGACACCGTCAAGAAGCTGACGGCGGACGTGCAGAAGCCGCAGTGCTCGGCCTGCTTCATCAACTCGGTGAGGGACTCCCTCGAGTCGATCCTCGATCTGGCAAAGACCGAGGGCATGCTCTTCAAGTGGGGCTCCGGCACGGGCACCAACCTCTCCACGCTCCGCGAGGAGGAAGCGATTCTCTCCGGCGGCGGCCGCGCCTCCGGTCCGCTCAGCTTCATGCGCGGTTTCGACGCCTTCGCCGGCGTCATCAAGTCCGGCGGCAAGACGCGTCGGGCCGCCAAGATGGTGATCCTGAACATCGACCACCCGGACGTGGAGAAGTTCATCTGGTCGAAAGCCAAAGAAGAGAAGAAGGCCCACACGCTGATCGACGCCGGCTACGATTCTTCGCTCGACGGGGAAGCCTACAGCTCGATCTTTTTCCAGAACGCCAACAACTCCGTCCGCGCCACCGACGAGTTCATGTACGCGGTGCTCGAAGACGGCGACTGGTGGACCCGCTCGGTGCTGACGGGCCAACCGGTGAAGCGGTACAAGGCCAAGGACCTGCTCCGCCAGATCGCCGAGGCCACCTGGCAGTGCGGCGATCCGGGCATGCAGTTCGACACCACCGTCAACCGCTGGCACCCTTGCAAGAACACGGCCCGGATTAACGCCTCCAACCCTTGCTCCGAGTACATGTTTCTGGACGACTCGGCCTGCAACCTAGCATCGCTCAACCTAATGAAGTTCCTCGGGCCGGACGGCCAGTTCGACGTCGAGGCCTTCCGCCACGCGGTGGACACGGTGATCCTGGCCCAGGAGATCATCGTGGACAACGCCAGCTACCCGACCGAGAGAATCGCGCAGAACTCCCATGACTACCGGCCGCTCGGGTTGGGCTTCGCCAACCTCGGCGCCATGCTGATGTCGCTCGGCATCCCGTACGACAGCGACCGCGGCCGAGATTACGCCGGCGCCGTCACCGCCGTCATGTGCGGTCAGGCGTATCTCACCAGCGCGCGGGTGGCCGAGGCTACCGGCGCGTTTCCGGGCTACCCGAAGAACAGCGAGCCGTTCCTGGAAGTGATCCGCATGCACGGCGAGTCGGTCGGGCACATTAACGCGAGCAACGTGCCGGCGTCGTTGTATGACGGCGCCAAGGGCGTCTGGCGCGAGGCCTATGAGCTGGGCAAGCGCACCGGCTTCCGCAACGGCCAGGTCACCGTCATCGCGCCCACGGGAACCATCGGCTTCATGATGGACTGCGACACCACCGGCATCGAGCCCGACCTGGCGCTGGTGAAGTACAAGAAGCTGGTCGGCGGCGGCGTGATCAAGATCGTCAACAACACCGTGCCGCAGGCGCTCATCCGGCTCGGCTATTCGCCGGAACAGGTGGAGCAGATCGTCAGCCACATCGACGCGACCGGCACGATCGAAGGCGCGCCGCACGTCAAGCCCGAGCACCTGCCGGTCTTCGATTGCAGCCTTCGCCCGCAGAACGGCACGCGCTTCATTCACCACATGGGGCATCTGAAGATGATGGCGGCGGTGCAGCCGTTCATCTCCGGCGCGATCTCGAAGACGATCAACATGCCGGAGGAGTCCACCGTCGAGGATATTGCCAACGCCTACATCGAGAGCTGGCGGCTCGGGCTGAAAGCGGTGGCCATCTACCGCGACGGCTCCAAGCGCGTGCAGCCGCTGAGTTCCGGCACGGCCAAGGGCGAGAAGAAGGCGGCGGTCGCAGCCGCGGCGCCGGCCGAGAAGATCGTCTACCGGCCGGTGCGGCGCAAGCTGCCCGACGAGCGGCAGTCGGTCACGCACAAGTTCTCCATCGGCGGCCATGAGGGCTACATCACCGTCGGGCTGTACGAGGACGGCCAGCCGGGGGAGATCTTCATCACCATGGCCAAGGAAGGCTCCACCATCTCCGGGCTGATGGACAGCTTCGCCACCGCGATCAGCTTCGCCCTCCAGTACGGCGTGCCGCTCAAGTTCCTGGTGGACAAGTTCAGTCACGTGCGCTTCGAGCCGGGCGGCTGGACCGGCAATCCGCAGGTGCCGTACGCCAAGTCCATCATGGATTACATCTTCCGCTGGCTCGGCGCCAAGTTCCTCGGGCCCGAGTATGCCGCCGGGGAGGCGGGCGAGTCGCTGAAGCTGCGTCCGACCGAGCCGGAGCCGCAGCAGTCGCTGCCCTTCAGCCCGGTGCCGGACGACGCGCCGCTCTGCTCAGAGTGCGGCTCGCTCATGACCCGCAACGGAAGCTGCTACAAGTGCGAGAACTGCGGGGGGACCAGCGGGTGCAGCTAGGCTGGTTCGAACAGAACGCCGCTGGAGCGTCTGACGATAGCAGCCTGAGGCAGGCAGCCGGGTAGTCACAGGGGCCGGGCACGAGAGGTACATCCTCGGGTTGGACGCAGTCAAACGAGCGGTGCGCTCCGACTGGATCTTTGATGCCTGGATGCGCTTGCCAATGCGAGTGCACCAATCTCGTTCAGAACGGCTGAAGCGGCTGGCAATTGCAGGGAACCTTGGACCGCCGAGCGCGAACCAGAGTCTACAATGCGCCTTCCAAGAGACGGACCAGCTCTTCGGAGGTCAGCTCGGCCTGTCGAAGGGTGCTCTTTTGAGTGCCAAGCGGGATAGTTTGGCCGCCGTGAATCGGTACCACGAAGAGCCTGCTTGATCGCGCTTTTCTCAGGTAATGATGACTGCCGCGAACGTGGGTCAGCGTTAAAGCCTGCGCTCAGAAGCGCTGCCAGCAGGTCCTTACCGGCAATCCGGGGCAGCCGGCTCACATGGCCACCACCACGTCCTCGAGTTCAAAGACCCTCGGCTTGGGCCATGGAAGGCCCTCTTTCCGTAGTGCCTCGAGGTAGCCTGTGATCATCTCTTCGGTGTTCTTTAAGGCTTCCTCTCTGGTCCTGCCCCATGTCGAGATGTTGTCCAGCGCGGGCACGTAGCTCGCCCAGCAACTCTCGTCCTGATCGAATTCGAGGATCACCTTGAACTCCATCTGGCGCCCCTCCCGAAGCCTTGCTCGTCATCCACATTGTCGAGTATACCGGAACCACAACAGCGCCCCAGCTTCATCAACCGCGCCTATTGTCGCTCTTCGGGAGCGGTTCGAATCGACCACGCTCCGGAGTGGCGATCGTCGGCCCGCCACGCGCCGCTGACCACCTCAGCCAGCGCCGCTTCGAAGAGATCGGAGAACTTCGAGGAGCGCGAAGGCTTCATCTCGGCTGTCCATGTGCCGGCGGCGCTTCGGCCGCCGTCTGCCAGCGCCCGCCAGCTTCCCTGCCACGCGTTGTCCAACTTTCGCGCGGACCACGTTCCACTGGCGACCGTTTGGCCGGCCTCATCCTCGAGCGTCCACTCGCCGGTGCAGGTCACACCATCCCGATCAGGCTGCGCGCTCCACGTTCCCCTCAGCACCCGAGCTCCTGCGGTGGCGCTCCACCCACCCCGCAATTCTCGCTTCTGCGCCGGCAGGAGGCGCGAAGCCAGGAGCAAGAACACCGTTCGGCGGGATGCCAGAGACATGGAATCAGAGTAGCACCGGCGCCGCCGGACTCCTCTTGTACGCCTGCTGTAAAAGTTGTGTGAAGTCTCCCGCGCGGCGCAACGGCGGGGCGCCGGCGCTCGTAGAAACAAGTGTAAGGAGGGTGCAAATGAGACTCAACAATCTGGGGTTGATGGTTCTGGCCGGCGTCCTGGGTGTTGCGCCGGTCGCTCTGAATGCGGCTGCGCCGGCTGCAAGCCGGGTCTCCTCTCATCTTGAGAAGAAGGTCCGGCACGAGCTGGTGACGTTGCCGTTCTACGATGTGTTCGACAACCTGGCGTTTCGGGTTGACGGCGACAAGGTCATCCTGCTCGGCCAGGTGACGCGGCCCACGCTGAAGACGAGCGCCGAACGGGTGGTGAAGCGGATCGAGGGCGTTAGCGCCGTGGAAAACCGGATCGAAGTCCTGCCGGTGTCCACATTCGACAACAGGATCCGGCTGGGCGTGCTGCGCGCCGTCTACGGTCAGGGAGCGCTGTTCCGGTACAACCTGCCGCCTCATGCGCCCATTCGCATCATCGTGAAGAACGGAGATGTCACGCTCGAAGGCGTCGTAGCGAGCGAGATGGACCGGAACATCGCCAACCTGGCCGCCAATGGAGTCTTCGGCGTGTTCTCGGTGACAAACAACCTGAGGGTCCTGAAGGGCTGATCTCGGGCCACTTCTGTACCTGGACCACAAGGCGGCTCCTCCGGGGGTCGCCTTTGCCGTTTCAGGTACTCGCAGACGCCCGACTCCGAGCACCGTGCGGCGCTTGAGATCCTCAGCGTCGAGTAACCGGCCGCCGCTATCGGGCCGGCGGGAACAATGCCTCCAGGATGGGCGAAGCCGCCTTCGCGATGCCGCCGCGCTCTGAACGCAGCCGGGCAGCCTCAATCCGGTACTTCTCTGCCTCCTGCGGGGAGTTTCGCTCGGAGGCTCTGGCCAGGCCTGAGTACACCTCGGCCCGGTCCGCACCCAGAGAAATCCCGATGCGAGCAGCCTGGGCGGCTTCGGCATGCTCCGCCTTTCCTGCCAGAAGCAAGGCCCGCACGACGTAGAGCTGGTCCCACTCCGGCCACCGCGCCTGGAGCTGCTTCAACAGCTTGTCCGCCTCGGCGCTCTTTGACATCCGCTCAAGCACGATTGTCTTGGCAAGGAGCAGTTCCGGATTGTCCGGGAGCTGCCGGGCTGCCTGTTCGACCAATTCGAGCGCTTCCTGTTTGCGGTCGCGCTTGAGCAGCAGCAAGGCCGCTTCGGCGATGAGGTCGCCCCGCGAGGGAGCGGCGCGCACTCCGCGTTCAAGGGCCTCCATCGATGCCTGCTGGTTGCCGGCATCGCCCAGGATCTTGGCCTCGAGCAGGTAAAAGTCCCCGTTGCGCTCCGCCTCGGGCATCGGCGCCAGCACGGCCAGCGCTTTCTCCGGACCCTCGGCTCCGAAGGCCGCGATGGCGAGGTCGAGCCGCACGCCGGGTTCTTCGGCAACAGCGCGCTCCAAAAACTCATACGCCAGCGCGAATTGCCCGGACCGGACCAGTGAGACACCCGCATCCTTCAAGACTCGGGTCTCCGGATTCATGCCCAGCAACTCGCGGAAGACGGCTACGGCTTCGTCCACCTTGCCTTGTCCCAGCAGAACGATTCCGTAACGCAGCCGCAAGTCCTGGTCGTTGGGGCGCGTCTGGATCCACTGTTGGAGCTGCCGCGCCAGCCGGTCACGCTGTTCCGCCGGGGACAGGCCGGCGAATTCGATCATCCCGGGGTTGTGTCGGGGCGAGCGGGCCTTCTCCTGGCGCGCTTTTTGGAATTGATCCAGAAAACGCTGCGCCTCTTCTTCGCGTCCGAGGTCCATGAGCGCACGTCCCAGGTGCATGAGGACTTCCGGCTCGTGGGGCGAGATCTCCAGGGCCCGGCGCAACACCTTCTCGGCTTCGGCCGGCCGTTCGAGGGTCAGATAAGCCAGGCCGAGCTGATCGAGGGAGCGGTGGTCTTTGGGGTTGCTCCGGATGGCTGCTTCAAGATCGGCCACCGATTCGTCGGTGCGCCCAAGCTTGTGAAGGATGAACGCACGGGTGTAGTGGGCTGGCCCGAGATCCGGTTCCAGCCTCAGCGCCTCCCCCAGGTGCACCAGGGCCTCTTCGCTCTTGTTGACCGCCGTCAGTTGTCCGAGATAGTAGTGGCCGAGCGCATCCTTCGGGTACTTTTCAACGTACTTCGTCAACTCCTGGATGCCCTCCTCGAGGTGCGTCAGCGTGTAGCCGAGCACCAGGGCGCGGTCGCGCCGCACGGTATCGTCGTCCGCGCGGAGCTGGAGGTATTCGTCGTAGGCAATCGAGGCATCGCCGTAATAACCGGCATCCTCCGCGGACCTCGCAAGCGTGAGCAGTATGCCGGCGTGCTTCGGAGCGAGCTTCCGCGCTTTGGCCAGAAGGAATACCGCGCGGTCGTGATCCTGGCGCGCCGAGTGGACCCTGGCCAGCTCGACGAGCGATTCGACGTCGTCGGGTTTGAGCCTGAGGGCGACCTCGAACGCGCGCTGTGCGCGATCCAGGTGCTGCGCGCGAGCCGCGGCTCGCCCAAGATTGTGGAGCACGTCGTAATCCTCGGGGAGCTGGGAGAGGAGCGCGGTGAAGGCTGCCTCGGCCCGATCGTAAAGCTCCAGGCGGGCGTAGGCCAGTCCCAGAGCGAACAGGACACGCGGATCACCGCCGTCGCCTCGCTGCAATTCATCCAGCAGCCGCAGGGCGCCCTCGCGGTCGCCGGCCCAATGCCGTGCCTCGGCCCGCAACAGGCGGACTGCCGGAGACGGATCATCGACTCGGGACAGGTACTCGAGTGCCTTGCCGCCCTCCTTGCGACCGGCGGCGATCCGCGCGAGTTGCAGGTTGGCGTTGGCGTGCTTGGGATCCAGAGTCAGGAGCCGCTCGAAGTACGGGCGGGCCTTGTCCGGCTGCTCGCGCGCCACGTAGTGGTTTCCGAGGTTGTTCAACAGGGCGGCCGATGGGTTGGGCTTAGCCAGAGCGGCCAGGTAGAAGCCCTCCGCTTCTTCGTATTTCTCCTGCGCGTCGAGGGTCGCGCCCAGAAAGCCGAGAACGGCCGGATCGTCCGGAGACTGCTTGAGCAGCAGGCGCAGCGCGCGCTCGGCATCCGCGTAGCGCCCGGCCCGGAAGGCGGCCCCCGCTTGTTGGCTGAGCGCGGAGGGCGTCTCAGCCTGCCCGGCGAGGACGGCGGCCATCGCGAGTGATGCCAGAAATGCCAAGGGGCGGTCCACCGGAACCATCTTAGCCCGCGCTCCCGTGTGTTACAAAAGTGGGACAGGCGTCAGCCTGCGCGCCGGTTTGAACCGGTGCTGGGTGCAGAGGGTCTTTGGGTGAGCGATCGGAGAGATGATCGGAACACGGACGCTGTTCGCCGGCCTGCCGGTTTACCAGCGTTGCTGCTGCTATCAGGCTGCCTGTTGCTTGCCATTTATCACTGTTCGCCCGTTTCGGCTCGCGCGTATGCGCCTCCGCCGGAACCTGCCTCGTCCGTCCAATTCCTGAATCGAACAAAAGAGGCGGGCATCCGGTTTGTTCACATCAAAGGGAACCAAGGAACCGCGACGATTCTGGAAGAGCTGGGACCGGGCGTCTGCGTCGCCGACTTTGACGGCGACGGCTGGCAGGACATCTACTTCGTCAATGGCCGCGATCTTTACAAGCGCGGGATCGAAGCTCGCAACGCACTGTATCGCAACGGCGGAGGAAGCTCGTTTCGCGACGTGACGGAGAAAGCCGGAGTTCCAGGCAACGCCTACAGCCTGGGTTGTGTCTGGGGTGACTACGATAATGACGGCGATCCCGACCTGTACTTGAGCCAGTATGGCAAGAACATCCTCTACCGTAACAACGGCAACGGTACGTTCACCGACGTGACGGAGAAGGCAGGCGTGGACGGGACGGATTTCGGCACCATATTCCACACGGGCGCCACCTTCTTTGACTACGATCGCGATGGCCGCCTGGACCTGTACGCCGGCGGCTACGTGGACTTTGGCCCCGCCAGCCAGCGTACTTGCCTCTTCGGAGCGGTATACACCAGTTGTCCTCCGCGAGCTTACAGCGGCACCATCGCCGTCCTCTACCACAACAACGGCGATGGGACGTTCGCCAATGTCACCAAGGCCGCGAACGTTTACCAGCCGAAAGGGAAGAACCTCTCGGTGGCGGCAGTCGATTACGACAATGACGGATGGCCGGACCTGTTTATCGCCAACGACGGGGTGGAAGCTTATCTCTATCGCAACAACCAGAACGGTACATTCACGGAAACGGGCTTGAGAAGCGGCATGTCTCTGACCATCGACGGCCTGGAAATGGCGGCCATGTGTCTCTCCTTCGGCGACTACAACAACGACGGCCT
>Ga0129298_10000246_pt1 | contig 20479 bp, 20 predicted proteins | sample I19B2metaG_FD_94707 | JGI IMG/M metagenome (GOLD analysis project Ga0129298, IMG submission 94707) | Lake sediment bacterial and archeal communities from Gulf of Boni, Indonesia to study Microbial Dark Matter (Phase II) - ​I19B2 metaG | ecosystem: Environmental > Aquatic > Freshwater > Lake >... | reverse complement strand
TCCCCAACCTGGTTGAGACGGTGAAGGGCTTCGCCAAGCAGGAGGTGACGGTGATCGATTCGGTCACCAAGGCGCGCGCTGCTCTGATCGGCGCGCGGACGCCTCAGGAAAGGATCGACGCCAACTCCCAACTGGACGGCGCGCTGGCCCGGTTGCTGGTGGTGGTGGAGAACTACCCGAATCTGAAGTCTAACGAAAACTTCCTGCGGCTCCAGGACGAACTGGCGGGCACGGAAAACCGCATCGCCGTCGAACGGCGGAAGTACAACGAGACGGTGCAGCGATACAACACAACCATTCAACTGTTTCCGAACAACCTGGCGGCCGCCCTCTTCGGTTTCCAGGCGAACAGCGCCTACTTCAAGACGGAGCCGGCGTCGCGCCTGACGCCGAAGGTAGCATTCTAGCTCGTAGCCGGCGGCTCGAGGCCTGGGGTGGGCGATCCTCCACGGGCCACGGGCACAGACCAGCGGGAGCGGGCCACGATGAGCACAGAGATCTTCCGTAATTACATCAACGGGGAGTGGGTCGACGGCCCAACGTTCGAAAACCGCAATCCGGCGAATGTCGATGAGCTGGTGGGTCTGTTCGTGCGAGGCTCCGCCGCGGACATGCGCGCCGCGGCGGAGGTGGCGCAAGCGGCCTCGCCGGGCTGGTCGGCGCTGCCCGGGCCGGCGCGCGGCGGCCTGCTGTTCAAGGTCGCCGACATCCTCGACCGCAGGTTCGAGCAACTGGCGACGGAAATGACCCGCGAGGAGGGCAAGACGCTGCCCGAGGCGCGCGGCGAAGTGCGGCGGTCGATCAATATCTTCCGCTATTTCGCCGGTGAGGGCGCGCGCATGCCCGGTATCCTTGTCCCCTCGGAGCGGGACAGGGTGCATATGTTCGCTATCCGCAAGCCGGTCGGGGTGGTCGGCTTGATCACCCCCTGGAATTTCCCGAGCGCGATCCCGGCGTGGAAGCTTGCGCCGGCGCTCATCTGCGGCAACACGGTTGTGATGAAGCCCGCCTCGGCCGCGCCGCTCAGCGCGTGGCGCATCGTCGAGGCTTGCCATGAGGCCGGTATTCCGAAGGGGGTCGTCAACTTCATCGCCGGCTCCGGCGGCGAACTCGGACGGGCCTTGCTAAAGGCGCAGCCGCTGAAGGCGGTTTCCTTCACCGGCTCGTGCGAGGTCGGCAACTGGCTGCACGCGGAAGCTTCGCAAAGGCGTCTGCGGATCCAGCTTGAGATGGGCGGCAAGAATCCCACCATCGTGCTGGCCGACGCCGACTTCAACCTCGCCGTCGAGAACGTCGTCAACGGCGCGTTTTTCTCGACCGGGCAGAAGTGCACCGCCACGAGCCGGGCAATCGTCGAGGAAGCGATCTACGACAGGTTCCTCGAGGCGCTGGTCGAGCGCACCCGGAAGCTCAAGGTGGGCAACGGGCTGGAGCCGGGTGTGGACATCGGGCCGGCGGTCGATCAAGGGCAGCTCGACACCGATCTCCGGTACATCGAGATCGGCGCCCAGGAGGCCGGTCCTCCGCTCTGCGGCGGCCACAGGCTCACCGGCGGCGATTACGACAAGGGTTACTTCGTTGAGCCGACGGTCTTCGCCGGCGTGACGCCGGAGATGCGCATCGCCCAGGAAGAGATCTTCGGCCCGGTGCTGGCGGTCATGCGGGCCCGAGACTTCGAAGATGCTCTTCAGATCGCCAACCGCGTACCGTTCGGCCTGTCAGCATCGTTGCAGACGACGAATGTGTCGCGGGTGTTCGAGTACGTGTACCGGATGGAAGCGGGGCTGCTGACAGTCAACCTGCCCAGCGCTGGAGTAGAATACCAGTTGCCCTTCGGCGGGACGAAGGAATCGAGTTTCGGTCCGAAGGAGCAAGGGCCCGCCGCGCTGGAGTTTTACAGCGACTACAAGACGGTTTACCTGAAGTACTGACGTTTCGATGCGACTCGGACAGATCAGACTGCAAAACACGACCACTGCCGCCCTGTTCGAGGACGAGCTGGCGCGGCCCATTCCCGGCTACACGATTGTCGAGCTGATACAGAAGTCGGAGAAGGAATCGGTTGGATTGGCGGAACTGGCGGCCGAGCTGGCCAGCAAGCACCCCGAGCCGGCCCAGCCGATCATTCCCATCCATCCGGCGGAGGTTTGGGCGTGCGGCTGCACCTATGAAGTGAGCGCGAGCTTCCGCGATTCGGAGCACGGAACGGCCAATGGCTTCTACGCGCACGCGTACCGCGAGCCGCGGCCGGAGATCTTCTTCAAGGGAACGAGCCGCGTTTGCGTCGGACCGGACAGGCCCATCGGGATTCGCCCCGATTCGCGGTTCACGGCTCCGGAGCCCGAACTTGCCCTGGTTCTTGGCAGCAAGGGCAGGATCCTCGGCTACACGCTGGCCAACGACGTTTCCGCCTGGGATATCGAACGCGAGAACCCGCTCTACCTGCCGCAGTCGAAGGTCTACTGTTGCTGCTGCGCGCTTGGGCCGGTGATCGTGACCACCGAGCAAATCCCCGACCCGTACCGGCTTGAGATGAGCTGCACGATCACGCGCAGCGGCCAGACCCTGTTCGCGGGCAACGTGTCCACGTGCCGGCTTCACCGGCGGCTGGAGACGCTGGTCGAATATCTGCTGCGTGCGAATCCCGTGCCGGCGGGCTCGGTTCTTCTCACCGGCACCGGCATCATCGTTCCGGAGGAGGCCGCGCTCGCCCCCGGCGACGCGGTGACGATCCGGGTACCGGAAATCGGAGAGCTCACCAACACGGCCGCCATGGTGCAGTAGAGGCGGATGGCTACGACTCGCCGCGCTCTTCCTCCGGCGGCTCGCATTCCTCGAGCAGGTTCGCTCCGGAGGCGTGGCGCTTCAAGACGCGAATCACATTTCCGGAGGTGAAGCCGGCAAGGCGAAGCCTGCGGTAGGCCGCGGCGAGGTTCTTCGGTTCGGAAAGGAACTCCCCCAGCGCGACACGGCGGTACTTGCGGGCAAGATAGCTCTCGATGAGTTCCGTCTCGTCGACGTCCGAGTAGGCCTGACGCACCGCCTGTTCCGCGATCTTCGGCGCTACCCGCCGCGCCCGTAGGTCGCGCATCACCCGGACGCCGCCGAAGCCCTGGTTGTCGCGGCGGGCCATCGCGAAGGTTTCCGCGAACCGCCGGTCGTCGAGGTAGCCGTGTTCTTTGAGCCGCGCAACCACCGCGTCCACATCGGCGGCTCTCTCGGCGCGCTGGCGAAGCTTCTCCCGCAGTTCGCCCGCTGAATGCGCCCGCCCACTGACTGCGCGAAGCGCATATTCCCACAGCGCGGCGGCGTCGAGTCGTTTGCGATTTCTCTGGGCCATGGTTGGCGGCGAAGGCCGGAGGTCGCCTGTGATTCTAGCACGCCGCTCGCGCGGCTCCTGCGGGGCATTGGCGGGAGTATGCTAGTATGCAGAGGACTCGAGCGAGTGTTCCTCTAAGGGAATATATACGTAGGGAGAGCGACCATGGGCGACGACAAACGGCTGTCCTACTTCTTCCTTGGCCTCGGCATCGGCGTGGCGATCGGCGTGCTCTTTGCGCCCAAATCAGGGCAGGAAACCCGCCAGTTGATCCGCTCGAAAGCCGGGGAAAGCAAGGAGTACCTGAAGCGGCGGGGCGAGGAGTTGTACGAGCAGGCTGGTGAGGTGGTGGAGAAAGGCAAGGCCACGCTTCAGCGGCAGCGGGAGCAGCTTTCGGCGGCGATCGAGGCGGGCAAGCAAGCCTACCGCGAAGCTGTGAGCGGCCCGGCGCCCAGCACGCCGGCCGAAGGTTGATGACCTGACCGCGGACCAGTCCGCAGAGCACATGAACGAAGAAGCTCTGATTCCTGTGATGGCGGGCGCCGTGCTCGTGGCGGCCGTTGCGCTGGTGATGCAAGCGCTGCTCCTGCTGGCGATTTACCGGACTTCGAAAGCCACCAAGCGGCAGGTTGGCGACATCGCCCTTCAGGCCGAGTCCCTGATCCAGTCCATTCAGACGACGCTGGAAAGCAGCCGCAAGCAGATCGGCGAGGTCACCGCGAAAGCCACTCAGGTCCTGGATCTCACCAAGACCCAGCTCGTGCGCATCGACGACGTGCTGGGCGACGCCACCGCGCGGGCGAAGGTCCAGCTCGACCGTGTCGAGCTGATCCTGGACGATACGATCAGCCGCGTCCACTCGACCGCCAACGCGATCCACGACGGCCTTCTCCGGCCGCTCAAAGAGGTCAACGGCCTGGCGATTGGGATTGGCGCAGCCCTTTCGTATCTCTTCCGCGGCCGCACGGTGAGCGTCGAGCATGCCACTCACGACGAAGAGATGTTTATTTGAGGGCCGTCAGGGATCGGCGGTCAAAGTCTCGGACGCGTGGTGACCGCGGCCGGCGGTTGACGGCCCGATGATTGACATCCACAGTCACATCCTGCCGGGGCTGGACGACGGAGCGAAGACCCTGGAGGACAGCGTGGCCATGGTCCGCCTGGCGGCCGAGACCGGCACCACCGACATCGTCGCCACCCCCCATGCCAACCTCGAATACTCCTACGATCCGGATCTGGTCGATCGGAAGATCGAGGAACTCCGCGAGGCTTGCGGCAACGTCCTCCGCATTTACCGCGGGTGCGATTTTCACCTTCATTACGACAACATCCAGGACGCGCTGGCCAATCCGGCCAAGTACGCGGTCAACCAGAAGAGCTATCTGCTGGTGGAGTTCTCGGAGCTGCTGATCGCGCGAACGACGGACGAGCTGTTTCACCGTTTGCGCCTGGCCGGGCTGATCCCGATCATCACCCATCCGGAGCGGAACCATCTCCTCCAGCAGCGCATCGAGCTTCTGGAGTACTGGGCTCGGGCCGGGTGCTGCTTGCAGGTGACGGCGCTCTCGCTGGTCGGACGCTTCGGCAAGCGCGCCAGAGAATTCAGCGAGGAGCTGATGCGGCGCAGGCTGGTTCACATCGTCGCCAGTGATGCGCACGACCCCGTGCACAGGCCGCCGCGCCTCGATGAAGCACGCGATTACGTCACCCGCAGGTACGGCGCCCGGCGGGCGGAGCGGCTCTTCGAGCTGAACCCTCGGGCGGTGATCGAGGGCGCGCCCATGGCGGAGGACGATGAGCCGGACGAGGCTCCCGAACGGAAGTGGTACCGATTCTGGAAGTGAGCCTCCATGCCGAGACTGCTGCCCTTGCTTTACTGCCTGCTGCCGGCCCTCGCCGGCGCGACTCCGCTGTGCGAGATGAGTGGTTACCGCCCGCAGCAGGGGCTTGAGGCGCAGCCCGGGGACGGCTCGGTGGTTGTCATCTGGCAAGGCGAACGCGGCGCAAGGCTGCGCGCCAGTTTCGGCATCGAAGCTTCGGGTCCGGTGATTCGCGAACTCGCGGCGCGCTTCCGGAACGCGCGCTGGTCCACCCTGGCGCGGAACCTCGTGCCGGAATTCAGCGTCGTGAGCGGTCTCCGCCGGACCGGGCACGGCCTGCCTGAGGAACTGCGCTGGTGGGTGTACTGGGACGCGCCTCTTCAAGTGCCAGGAAGCGGCGACCAGCCGAATCTGCCCCGGCGTCCCGAAGAGATTCGGCGGTACGAAGCGGCATTTCGCACGAGTGGTTGCGAGGTCCGAACCAGCGGGTCGCGTATCGAGATCGATTTCCCCGGCCTGTCGATGGGCATCTTTGCGGGCAAGCTCCGGTTTACGGCGTACCGGGGCTCGAATCTGCTGCGGATGGAGGCGATCGCCGCCACCGAGGAACCCTCCGTCGCTTACAAGTACACGGCCGGACTCCGAGGATTCTCAACCGCGGCCCTCCCGCGCGTTGTCTGGCGCGACACAGGCGGCAACGAGCAGAAGCACGAGTTCGGCGGGACGCCGAACCGCGATCCAGTGCCGTTGCGCGCGCGGAACCGCCTCGCCATCGCCGAAGGGACGGGCGGCAGCATCGCGGTGTTCCCGCCGCCGCACCAGTTCTTCTTCGCACGCCAGCTCGAGATCAACCTCGGTTTTGTGTGGTATCGAAAGGACGGGCAGGATGCATTCTCGCTCGGGGTCCGCCAGGGAGACAATCACGAAGGCTATAGCCCGGTGTGGGTCGATCGCGTCTTCGCTCTCTACAACGCGCCGCCCGGCGCCGAGCAGCGCATGGCGGCGTACTTTCTGCTGAGGCCGGAGAGCGCGCAGGCGACGCGCGAGTCGGTCCTCGCCTACACGCATGGCGACCGCTACAAGCCGCTTCCGGGGTACAAGACGATGGTGACGCACTTCCACACGGCGTTCACGGAGGAACTCACGAAGGCGGGCAGTCTCGACACGCAGGCTGCATGGATCGCGCCAGTGAGAGCCCTTGGCGTGAACATCGTCTACCTCTGCGACTTCCATGGGGACGGCCATCCGGAAGATCCCGGCGAGGTGCGGTTGAGGGAGCTTGCCGATTACTACGCGGCCTGTGCCCGGCACTCGGATCGCGATTTCCTCATCCTGCCCGGCGAGGAGCCGAACGCGTACCTCGGCGGGCACTACAACGTGCTCTTCCCGAAGCCGGTTTTCTGGACGCTGCGCCGTCGTCCGGACCAGCCCTTCCTCGAACACCACCCGAAGTATGGCCGTGTGTTCCACGCTTCGAGCGCGGAAGATGTCTTCAGGATGCTCCAGCAGGAAGACGCCCTCGTGTGGCAGACGCACCTGCGAACGAAGGGTTCGACCGGCTACCCGGACAAGATCCGCGACACCGAGTGCTTCCGCAGCGACCACTGGCTCGGCGCGACTTTCAAGGCGTTGCCGGTGGATCTCTCCGAACGGCGATTGTGCGAGCGCCGCTGTTTCGACGCGCTCGACGATATGAACAACTGGGGCCGGCCGAAGTACCTTCTCGGCGAGGTGGACACCTATAAGAAGTTTCCCGAATACGATTTGTACGGCGATTTCAACGTGAACTACGTGCAGCTCGACGGGCCTCCCCAAGCGCGGGACTGGACTCCGATTGTCGCGGCGCTGCGCGCGGGAAAGTTCTTTGTCACCACGGGCGAAGTGCTCCTCCGCGATGTCCGCGTCGAGGCCACGAGCGCGGTGTCGGCGGACGTCGAATGGACGTTTCCGCTCGAGTTCGTCGAAGCGGTCTGGGGAGACGGGAAGACCACCGGACGCAAGGTGGTTCCGGCGACCGACACGGAGGCGTTCGGCTCGCGGCGATTCCGGATTCCGGTGCACTTGGCCGGCCAGAAGTGGGTCCGCTTTGCCGCGTGGGATTCGGCTGTGAACGGAGCGTTCTCGCAGCCCGTCCATCTGCCGGCGGCTGTCTCCGCCCGCGGGCGGTAGAGTGGAAATCATGAGGTTGCTGCTGTCAGCCTGCCTGTTGGCGTTGCTGTCATCGGGGAGCTTGCCCGCCTGGGACGGCTCGGCGACCGAACTGGCGCGGATCGCTCGTGACGCGGGGTTGGATTCCGATGAATGCTACCGTGTTCGCGACCTCAACATCGTCAAGGACGACTTGAAGATCTACCTGACGGACGGCTTCCTGATCCTCGGCAGGCCGGCGGGCGACCGGCATTTCTCGGCTGTGTTCACGGCGGACGTGGAGGGCGGCGATGCGGAGGTACTCCTGCTGGCGCCGACCCGCGGCGAGCGCCTGTCTCTGGCTTCGGCCACCGGCTCTCCAAACCTCAACGAGCACTTCAAGCTGGCCGTCTTCATCTTCACCGACGACACGTATGAGAGCCTGGTCGGACAGTTGCAGTCGCTGGGAAGCCCTCGAAAAAGCCCCGAGCGGGGAGCACTGCTCGCCGGAGAGTGGAATCCGGTGATGCGCAACCTTGTGGGCAGCTTTGAGATTCGCCTGGTTCAAGATCTGATGCGTCGGCGGCGTGGCAACGATGGCTTCTTTTACGCGGGGCTGAGCGGCAAGCAGTTGGGGAACTTCGACGTGGTCCATGATCCGCGCGCACAAGAGCAGATCCGCGTGGGCCGGGTCGCCTCCCGCGATCAAGGTGCGTACTTCGAGGTGTGGACCAGCTTCCCGTCACGAGCTTACCGTTCCAGGAAAAGGGAACCACACCCCTCGAACTTCCAGCTCGGTGACTTCCGGCTGGAGGCGACACTGGAACCGGACCTGACCCTGAAAGGCGTGACCCGCATGTCCGTGAGAGCCGTCGAGGCCGGGTACCGGACGATCGATTTTGACGTTTCCCGGCGAGTGAGGATCAAAGAAGCCTTCATCGACGGCCAGCCGGCCGAGGTGTTTCAGCGAGAATCCATCCGCGAGCACCTCATTCGCGGGCGCGACGACGATGTTTTTCTGGTGGTCTCGCCGCAGGAGCTGGTTCCAGGGCGTTCCTATGAGGTCGAGATCCGGCACGAGGGGACCGTGATCAGCGACGCCGGCAACCGCGTGTACTTCGTCGGACCCCGCGACAACTGGTATCCGAACCGGCTCTCGCAGTTTGCCGAGTACGACGTCACTTTCCGCTACCCGTCCGGTCTCGACCTGGTGGCTGCGGGAGAAGTCGTGGAGCGCCGGTCCGAGGGCGATTGGAACGTGACCCGGCGCAAAACGGGCGCGCCGGTGCGGTTCCTCGGTTTCAACTTGGGCAACTACGAGACGAAGCACGCCGGCAAAGGGGGTTACACGGTCGAAGTGTGCGCGAACCGGGCGGTGGAACCGTCGCTCCAGGCGAAGGGCAACCGGATGGTCGTCGTGCCTCGGGCACCCGGCTGGCAGCAACAGGAGCAGCGGCAGGCTGTTCTGACTGTGCCGGTAGAGGGCGCATCTCCGAACCCAGCGGCGCGTCTGGAAACGCTCGCTTCCGAGATCGCTTCCGCTTTCGAGTTCATGGCCGGCCACTTCGGCCCGCCGCCGATCCGGCACCTGACGGTTTCGCCGATCCCAGGTACGTTCGGGCAGGGCTTTCCTGGACTTCTGTATCTGTCCACCATTGCCTACCTGGACCCGAGAGAGCGGCCCCCGGCCTTGCGGAAGCAGTTCGAGCAACTGTTCTTTTCGGAGATCCTTCATGCGCACGAAACTGCGCACCAGTGGTGGGGCAACGTCGTAACGTCGGCCAGCTATCGGGATGACTGGGTGATGGAGGCCCTGGCCAACTACACGTCGCTGCTCTATCTGGAGAAGCGCAAGGGACGGGCTGCGCTCCAGTCCGTGCTCGAAATGTACAAACAGAATCTGCTCCGGCCGGTGGGCGAAGGCCGCGTCGTCGACTCCATGGGCCCGATCGTCTGGGGGCTGCGCCTGGAAAGCTCCGCCGAGCCGGCCGCCTGGCAAGTGATCACGTACGAAAAGGGTTCGTGGATCATCCACATGCTGCGACGCCGGATGGGAGACGAGCAGTTCTTCAGGATGCTTGGTGAACTGCGCCGGCGCTATGAGTTTCAGCCTGTTACCACCGAGCAGTTCCGTGCTTTGGCCACGGAGTTCCTGCCGTACGACGATCCGGACCCGGCCCTCGAAGGCTTCTTCGAGCATTGGGTCTATTCGACCGGCATCCCCGCGCTGGAGTTCAAATACACCACCGCCGGAAGGGTGCCGAAGGTCGAGCTCACGGGGACGCTGGTCCAGACCGGCACACAGGAGGAAATCAGCATCGACGTGCCGGTGGAGATCCACGCCGGCGGCAAAAGGATGACCCGCTGGCTCCGCACGGGCAGCGAGCCGGCCGTCTTCACCATGGAGTTGAAACAGAAACCGCAGCGAGTCGCCCTAGATCCGTCCGGGAGCGTTCTGGCGGTGCGGCGGTAGGAGGGCTCACCGGCTCGGGCGCCCATCTGAGCTATCATTTGACATCTCATGGAAGAGCTTCAGCCCTCGCCGAAGGTTTCCGTTCTTCTCCTCTCGTGCAACCGCGCCGGCCCACTCCGCCGGTGTCTGGAATCTCTCGAGCGGTCCCAGGACCGCGAGAATCTCGAGATCGTCGTTGTGGACAACGGTTCCCGGGACGAAAGCCCGCAACTGGACGCCGAGTTCCCGCGGGTGCAGATGCTCCGCATGCCGAGGCACTTCGGCGACGTGAAAGCGCTGAACATCGGCATGAGAACCGCGAGCGGTGAGTTCGTCTTCTTCCTCCCGCCCGATGGCATGGTGCTGCCCGATACCATCCCCTGCCTGGCCCGGGAACTGGCCGAGGCTCCGGACGCTACTGCGGTGTGCCCGCTCACCTCATACCCCGACGGTCTCCCGGTGTTTCGCCATCGCCGCATTCCATCACCGCAAGAGCTGTATGTCCACTGGCGGGACGGGGACTTCAAGGACTGGACGGAGCCGGACCTCGCCGCCGGACCACTTGCCGTCCAATACCCGGAACTGCCGGTGCTGATGGTGCGGCGCCGCTTCCTGGCCGGCATGCGCTTCATCGACGAGCGCTACAGCCACTCTCACTGGCACCTGGAGATCTGCTGCCAGATCCGCAGGGCGGGCAAGAAGGTGCTTCTGATCCCGACCGCACGAGTGGTGTGGGAGAAGCCGGCGCCGGGACTGTCCTCGATACCCCCGGTCCGTGCGCTGCTCTCAGCCGACGAGGCGCTTGGCGCGAGCACCTTTGTCGCCAAACACTACGGGTGGGCGGAAGGGTTGAAGCTCCGGCTCAAGGTGACCTTCGCCGCCCTGGGGGCGGCGCTGGCCTCGCTGGCCAGGTTCCGGGATGTCCGCTACCACTTCGCCCGGCTCAGTTTCCTGCTAAACGGCCAGAAGCTCGACGGCTCGCAGCGAATGATTTGAGCCGGTCGTTGAGATGTGACAGCGGAACCGATTTTGGGAACTTTTGATCCGGGCAATTGCGTACCTGAGACAAGGAGGCGTGGTATGGGTGTGATTCCGTCCGCGGTGGCCTGGCTGCCGGTCGCCGCACTCCTGATGACGGGCTGTGTGCCGGCGCCGCCGCCTGAACCGGTCGAGGAGACGCGCACGGTCCCGCTTGGCAAGGCCGAGATGGTTAACGTGCGAATCGAGATGAAGGGCGGCGAGCTGGACGTCAGCGGCGGGGCGCAGGAGCTTCTCCACGGCTTTTTCAGCTACCGCAGCGAAGGCTGGAAGCCGGAGGTCAGCTACAGCGAGGCCGGATTTCGCGGCAATCTCCTGGTGCGGCAGTCGGGTGTCAGGTACACGATCGGGCCCCAAGGCGGCTTTCGAAACGAGTGGCGGCTGAAGCTCAGCAATACAGTGCCGATGGACCTCGAAGTGAAGCTCGGCGCGGGCAGAACTGAGATGGATCTCGCGGGCTTGCATCTGCGGAGCCTGGAGGTTCACCTGGGCGCCGGCGAACTGGACTTGAACCTCGCAGGCCAGTGGCGCAAGTCGTTTGAGGCGAGGATTCGCGGTGGCGTCGGCAAGGCCACCGTTCGCCTGCCGAAGGACGTCGGCGTCGAGGCACGGGCGCGCGGCGGCATCGGCGCCATCCACACCTCGGGCCTCAAAAGGGAGGGCCGCCACTGGGTGAACGACGCCTTGGGCAGCTCACCGGTCACGCTGCGGATCGATGTCGAAGGCGGCATTGGGGAAATCCGCCTTGAGACCGAGAGCTGACGCGGCCCGCCCCAGATTTCACGCCCGCGGCAGTTCCGCCGCATTCGCCTGGATCTTGCGGACCGCTTCAGCGATCTGATCCATGTCGCGCTTCGGGCCGAGCAGCATGTTCTGCGTGAGCCAGACCGCTTCCTCGCAAAGCCGGTCATTCGCCGGGCATTGGTTCCGTTCCTCCCACCGCTTCAGCCGCTCGGGGCCGGCGATGGCGCGGTACGCGCGCGAATTCAGGACGCTCTTCAGAAACGGTTCCTTGTTGAGCGGCGCGTAGCCGCCGGAGCAGGGAATGCCCTCGGCCGCGAGCGCCTTCAGAAACGTGGCGCGCGGCGCGCGGGCGAACTGTTCCTTGCCGTAACGGAACATGTACAGGTGATACGCGTTGCGCGTGCAGCCTTCGTACATGCGCGCCGGCCGGATGCCCGGGATCTCTCGCAACAGCGAGGTGAGATAGGCGGCGTTTTGCTCGCGCGTTTTCGACTGGTCTTCCAGCCGCTCCATTTGCGTCACCAGCAGGGCGGCCTGGAACTGCGTCATCCGCAGGTTCGCCCCGTTGGCGAAGTAGGAGAAGTTGTAGCTGTCGGTCTTGCGGCCGCGGCCGTTGTTGTGAAAGGCGAAGCAGCGCTCGATGAGCTCGTCGCTGTTTGTCAGGATCGCGCCGCCTTCGCCCGAGGCGAGGTTTTTCGACACCTGGAAGCTGAAGCAGCCGGTCTCGCCGTGCGTGCCAAGCTTGCGCCCGCGCCACTCTCCGATGTGGGCCTGGCAGGCGTCTTCGATCACCGGCAGTTTCCGCGTCCTGGCAAGCTTCAGGATGGCATCCAGGTCCGCCGCCGACCCTCCGAGATGCACGGGAATAATCGCACGCGTGTGCTGGGTGATTGCCGCCTCGATCTTCGTCGCGTCGATCTGGAACGTTTCCGGATCGGTGTCGACGAAGACCGGCAACGCGTACTGGAGCAGCACGACGTTGACCGTAGCGACGAAGGTATAGGGCGGAACGATCACCTCGTCGCCAGGTCCCACGCTGAGGGCGTTGAGAGAGGTATACAGCGCGCTCGTTCCGTTGGCGGTGGCCAGGCAGTGTTTCGCGCCAGTCAGCCGGGCGTACTGCTCCTCGAAGCGCCGCGCGTATCGGCCGGCCGTCCCGCGAAACCAATCGCCGGAGCGCAGCACTTCCGTGAGGATCTGCTCGTCCTCGGCGTTCACCCTCGGCCACGACGGAAACGGCTCGACGCGGACCGGCCTGCCGCCCAGCAGCGCCAGCCGGCTGTTGGCGCCCGATGCGCGGGCTCCCATTGCGACGGGCGCTGCGCCGAGAAACATCCTGCGGCTGACTTCCTTGCTCATGGCGTCATCCTTTCTCTTTCGGGTGTTCAAGGAAATGGTACTCTTCTTGGCTTGCGACAGGTGAGTCCGGCAGCTTCATCCCTGAGTGTCCTTCAAGCCAAGGTCGTCGCCTGCACTCGGTGCCCGCGACTGATCGAGCACTGCCGCCGCGTCGCCCGCCTGAAACGCCGCGCCTATCGCGACTGGGACTACTGGGGCAAGCCGGTGCCCTCGTTCGGCGACCCTGAGGCCGGCCTGCTGATCATCGGCCTGGCTCCGGCGGCGCACGGCGCCAACCGCACCGGGCGCATGTTCACCGGTGACCGTTCGGGCGACTTTCTCTACAAGGTTCTCTACGGCACCGGCTTTGCCTCCCAGCCGGTCAGCCGCTCCCGCGACGACGGGATGGAACTCGATGGCGCTTATATCACCGCGGCGGTCCGCTGCGCCCCGCCGGGCAACAAGCCGGTCCGTGAAGAAATGGCGCGTTGCCGCCAGTACCTGGAGAAGGAACTGGAGCTTCTCTCGAAGGTGCGCGTGGTGGTGGCGCTGGGCCGGGTTGCGTTCGACGCGTATCTCTCGATACTCCGGGACCGCGGCCTCATCGAGCGGCGTTCGGAGTTTGCGTTCGGACACAACCGCGAGCACCATACGGGCACCGGCCAGCCGCTGCTGATCTCCTCCTACCATCCGAGCCAGCAGAACACCTCGACCGGCCGCCTCACGGAAAAGATGCTCCGCGCGGTCTTTGTCCGCGCCCGGCGACGGCTGGAGGAGGTGGCCGAATGATGTATACTGTAATGTATACAGCATGGGTCCCTCATGATTCGCAAGCAAATCTACCTGGAGGCCGGTCAAGACAAGCTTCTGAAGCGACTGGCAAGACGCCAGCACATCTCCGAGGCCGAGTTCATCCGGCGTTCACTGGAGGCGCAGATCGAGGCGTTCAAGCGCCAACAGGAGCGCGAGGCCTTGTGGGCGAAGGAAGATGCCTTCATCCGGCAACTGATGGACCAGGGGCCCGTCCCGGGCGGGCGCAACTGGCGGCGGCAGGACCTCTATGACCGGCCCGGCAAGTGGAACAAGTGAGGCGCTGCTTGACACGAATGTGCTGGTCTATGCCTACGACCGCTCCGAACCCGCCAAGCAGGAGCGCGCCCTTTCGGTCCTGAACTCGCTGGTCTCGGCGGGCCGTGGCGTAGTCAGCACCCAGGTACTGGGTGAGTTCTTCGCGACGCTCACGCTCAAACTGAAGCCGCGGCTGGACTCGGAAGACGCCATCGAGCGCTTGGAACGCCATGCTCACCTTTGGAAAGTGATTCCACTGACGCCGGCGGTTGTCCTGGCAGCGGCCCGCGCCAGCCTGGGGTTCCGTTTGAACCACTGGGACGCCCAACTATGGGCGGCAGCTCGGTTGAACGGGATCTCCTTGATCCTCAGCGAGGACTTCAGCCACGGAACGTCGCTTGGCGGCGTTCGCTTTGTGAACCCGTTCCTTCCGGGCTTCCGCGTGGCCGACTGGCTTTGATCCCCGGCCGAGTCCGGCTTCATAATGAAGAACGCATGAGGCGGTGGTTGGTCTGGGCTTTCTTTCTTTGCGCGTGCTGGCCCAGCGTGGCCGAGCAGCCGTTTACTGACACGCTGTGGGCCGAGATCCGTCCGATCTACGCCAAGACAATCGAGCACCCGTTCCTCAAAGGCCTGAGCGACGGCTCGCTGCCGCGCGAGCCCTTCGAGTTCTACCTTCTCCAGGACGCGCACTACCTGCGCGCATTCGGCGAGGCGCTGAGCGTACTGGCCGCCAAAGCGCCTCGCGAGGAGTGGGCCATCACTTTGAACGAGCATGCCGCTGATGCTCTTAGAACCGAGCGCCAGCTTCATGAGAGCATCCTCGGCTCTTACGGCGTCACGAGAAGCGCGATGGCCGGCGCCGCGATTGCGCCGACCAATCACGCCTACACGAGCCACCTGCTCGCGGCCGTACACCAGCGTCCCTTCGCTGAGGGACTGGCGGCCATGCTGCCCTGTTACTGGATCTACTGGGAGGTCGGCAAGGAACTGAAGAAGCGCGGCTCGAAGAACCCCGACTACCAGAAGTGGATCGATCAGTACGCCGGCGAGGAGTACGGCAAGGTGGTCCGGCAGGTCCTCGACATGATGAATGCCGAAGCCGCGCGGCTGGACCCGCAATCGCAGCGCCGCGCGCGCGATCTGTTCGTGATCTCCTCCCGCTACGAGTACATGTTCTGAGACATGGCCTGGCGCGAAGAGAAGTGGTTTCCGTAAGCGGCCCCTCGCTGTAGTATTCTCTCTGGCGGATGCCCACGCTTCTCGATCGCCTCGAACGCTACTTCGAATTCCAGACGCTTGGCACGAACTGGAAGACCGAGATCCTGGCCGGGGCGACCACGTTCATCACGATGGCCTACATCGTGTTCGTGAACCCGTCCATCCTGCACGAGGCGGGCATGCCGGTCACGGCAGTGGTTGCGGCCACGTGCGTCTCTTCCGCCATCGGCAGCCTGCTCATGGGGGCGTTTGCCCGCTACCCGATCGCGCTCGCTCCCGGGATGGGCCTGAACGCCTACTTCACCTATGTTGTCGTCAAGGGAATGGGTGTGCCGTGGCAGACGGCGCTAGGGGCCGTGTTTCTGTCGGGCGTGGCCTTCTTCGCGCTGACGCTCGCCGGCGTGATCCGCCCCGTGGTCGCGTCGATCCCGCGCGAGCTTTACTCCGCCGTTGCCGCCGGCATCGGCCTGTTCATCGCGCTGGTCGGCTTCCGCAACTCGGGCATCATCGTCTCGAGCCCAACCACGACGGTCACGATGGGCAACCTGCGGAACCCGAACACCCTGCTGGCCATCTTCGGCCTTCTCCTGATTGCGGCGCTGCTCGCCTGGGGCGTCCGCGCGGCCATGCTGATCGGTATCCTGACGACCACCGCGGCCGGCGCTCTGTTCGGCCTGGTCCGCTGGGAGCCGCAGATGTACCGCCTGGCGGACATCTCCGCCACCGCATTCCAGTTCGACCTCGGCTCGACGCTCAAGCTCGGCCTGCTGGAGATTGTGTTCGTCTTCTTCTTCGTCGATGTGTTCGATAACGTCGGCACGCTCGTGGCCGTCGGCCAGAAAGCGGGTCTGTTCGACCGCGCCCGCGAGATCCCGCGCCTCAACCGGATTCTGCTCTCAGACTCGGCCGCCACCATGACCGGGGCGCTGGCGGGAACCTCGACCGTGGTCAGCTACATCGAGAGCGCCGCCGGAGTTGTCGCCGGCGGGCGCAGCGGCGTCACCTCGATCGTTACCGGAGTGCTCTTCCTGGTGGCGCTGTTCATCGCCCCGGTGGTCGGCGTGATCCCGGCCGCGGCCACTGCTCCGGCGCTGATCATCGTCGGCTGCCTGATGATGTCGCACATCGGCGAGATCGAATGGCGGGATCCGGCGATCGGCGTCTCGGCGTTTCTCACAATGACGGCCATTCCGCTGACCTTTTCTATCGCCAACGGCCTCGCCTTCGGCTTCACCGGGTACACGCTATTGAAGGTGTTGCGCGGCCAGTTCCGCCAGGTGAGCTGGCTCGTGTACGTTCTGACCGTGCTCTTTCTGGCCCGGTTCTACTACCTTGGGCACGGCGGCTGACGGCGGACAGGGTGATTTCACGCTACCGGATCCAGCCAAGGCCGCCAGGCAACGGCAGGCAGAGGAACGTGACTGGCCCGTCAATTGCTCCCCGCAGGGTATGGACCGGAATGGCAAACCTGGGAACAGCACGCCCCGGCTGATCTTCTGGGAACTCACAACTGGTTGCAATCTAAGGTGCGTCCACTGCCGGGCCAGTGCGACGGATCTGATGTCTCCCGCGGACCTCACCTATCGCGAGTGCTGTGAGGTCGTGGATCAGATAGCGGAATATGCCCCACTGATTCTCGTTCTGAGCGGCGGCGAGCCCCTGTGGCGGCGAGACGTCTTCGACATCGCTAAGCGCGCCGTGGGAAAGAACATGCGCGTAGCCCTCGCCACCAACGGGACGCTCGTGGATGAGGCCATGGCCGAGCGCATCAAGGAGGCAGGCATTGTCCGGGTAGCCATCAGCCTGGACGGCGCGGACCGGATCACCCATGACTCGTTCCGTGGCCAGGCAGGCGCCTTTGAAGCAGCCGTCGCCGGCCTGAAACACCTGAAGAAAGCCGGGATCTCCACGCAGATCAACACCAGCGTGGCGCGGCACAACGCTCACCAGTTGCCGGACATCCTCAGGCTCAGCCAGTCGCTGGGCGTCGATGCGTTCCACATCTTCCTGCTGGTTCCGGTGGGTTGCGGTCTCACGATCGCGGAGGAGCAGTCCATCCAGGGCGAGGAGTACGAACGCATTCTGAACTGGCTTTACGACCGATCGCTCGACAGCGGCCTCGAGATCAAGGCCACGTGCGCTCCTCACTACTACCGCATCCTGCGCCAGCGGCGGGCGGAGGCGCGGCGTGCCGGCCAGGCGGTGCCGGAGCTGCACAGTCACGGGATGCACGCCACCACGCGCGGCTGCCTTGCCGGCAGCGGTGTCTGCTTCATTTCCCATCAGGGGGAGGTCTTCCCTTGCGGCTATTTGCCGGTGGCCGCCGGCGACCTGCGGCGGCAGAAGTTCCGCGAAGTCTGGGAGGATGCGGCAGTGTTCCGGCAGTTACGCGATCCCGATCAACTGGAGGGCAAGTGCGGCATCTGCGAGTTCAAGCAGGTGTGCCTTGGGTGCCGCGCCAGGGCGTTCGGCATGACGGGAGACTACATGGCCGAAGAGCCCTTTTGCATTTACGAGCCCAAGAAGGGACATCCCCACCTGGAGCAGCGGGTTTAGCTTGGCTAGCGGTTGCTGAGAGCAGCGATTCGCTTCGCGACGCTGTACTAGTAAGCGCGTGTGACAGCGGTGCGCTCGCCCATCGCGTTGGCAAAATGGCCCAGGATGTCGGACATTTCCTGGAGAGCGAAGCGCGCCTGCGAAGTGGCAAAGTTGCGCGTCAATGCGTACCAAACCCGCATCAACTGGAAGTCAAAGCTGAGCATGCGCTGTTCGATGGTCATCCCGCCCATCTGCAAACCGACCGTGTGTCGTAACAGATAGCTGAGCAGTCGATAGTCATGGGCAAGAGATTCGGCGAGCGGATCGAGTTCCGCAGCCTGTTGCAGGCGCTCGCGAACCAGCGGATACGCCAGTCTGTTGGCTTCGGCAACCTCGGCGGAGAAGTCCTTCGGCGCGCGCGTACGCAGGATGAGGAGACAAGTGTATCGAAACCAGTACATGAGAAGAACCAGCGAGAAAACAATGATCAGGATGCTGGTCACCATCTCGCGTTTTCTCCTCGTCTCCTCCACCGCGTGGTGGGTTGGCCGTCTTCAACGTACTAGACGGCCTATTATCATCACAAGCAGAATACCATCAGACAAGGGCGTTGGCAAGGACAATTTCACGACTAAGTGGTTAATCTGCAATTGACGAGGGGGGATTACACCCCGCCTTTGGGGGGGAACTGCACACCGTTTCGCCTGACCCGGAAAAGACCATGTGAGTCGGCTGTATCCTTCTTCGGCGGCAGTGCTCCAGGTAAAGTCTCCCGTAACTGTCTGTAATATAAGAAGATTCCTTGAAGCCCAGGCGGGCCGCGGTATGGTCGATCCAATCGGCCTCACCCTCCAGTTCCAAAAAGACCCCGATGGGGGTCTCGTCGAGCGCGACGGTACCCGCCTCATCGGCGGAATATGCCGTACGGTACTTCTCATACCGGAACACAGGTCGAAGCCCGAGGTGTTTCAGGATCAGCGAAAATGCCTCGACATCGGAGATCCCCAGTTCGAGTTCCGGGCGCATCTTGTGCTTTCCAGGAACCGCCGGCCCTTTGTAGGTGAGAACGGTCCGTCCGGCGACTTCGCGCAGCCGAAGTAGTTCACCGCGTTTCCGGAACTTGTGGAATGGCGTGTCGAAAACCGTGTTCGTTTCGAATGAACGCCGCCGGACGACACGGAAACCTTGCTGTCTCAGAATTCGCCGTCCCGCCGCAGCGCTCGGCAAGCGGAGCTTGACTTCCACTTCTTGGGTTGAGGCGGGAACCGGCATCGGACGAGATCATATTAGCAGCCGGTAAGGGACCGGGAGCGCCGGTCCCGGAACGTGCGGGAGGCTAGAATAGCTGTGGGGCGTGCTCAGACTACTCCTTGTCTCCACCTATGAGCTGGGACGACAGCCGTTCGGGCTGGCATCGCCCGCCGCGTGGCTGCGTGCCGCGGGCCACGAGGTTCACTGCGTCGATCTCGCCTGGGGTTCTCTTCCCGAGGAAGCTGTTCGGGCAGCGGGGCTGGTGGCGTTCTATCTGCCCATGCACACGGCCACGCGGCTTGCCGTGCGCGCCATCGAACGCGTCAGGGCCTTGAATCCCTCCGCCCATCTGTGCTGCTACGGCCTCTATGCGAGCCTGAATGAGCTGTACATTCGCAGACTCGGTGTCAAGACGATCCTTGGCGGCGAGTACGAACCGGGGCTGGTAGCGCTGGCCGGGCGCTTGAGGGAAGACGGCCAGGCAGCTCCCAACACGATCGTTTCGTTGGACCGTTTGACATTCCTGCCGCCGGATCGGACGACCCTTCCGCCGCTTAGCCAATACGCCGCGTTGCGGGTCAACGGAGAACGTCGCCTCGTCGGATACACGGAAGCCAGCCGCGGCTGTAAGCATTTGTGCCGGCACTGCCCGGTGGCGCCGGTTTACAACGGCGCCTTCCGCATCGTTCAGCCGGATGTGGTGTTGGAAGACATCCGGCGGCAGGTGGCCATGGGCGCCGATCACATCACTTTCGGCGACCCCGATTTCTTCAACGGCCCGGGGCATGCGGTGCGGATCGTGGAGGCGCTCCACCAGGAGTTCCCGGCGCTCACCTATGACGTAACGATCAAGATCGAGCACCTGCTCCGGCGCCGCGATCTGCTCTCCGTGCTGCACCGGACGGGCTGCCTGTTCGTGACGAGCGCGGTCGAGTCGGTCGAGGACGAGGTGCTGCGAAAGCTGGACAAGGGACACACGAAGGAGGATTTTGTCCGGGCGGTGAGTGCTTGCCGCTCGGCGGGGCTCACGCTGGCGCCGACCTTCGTCCCGTTCACTCCGTGGACGACCTGGGACGGTTACCGGGAACTCCTCCGGCTGATCGTCGAACTGGACCTTGTTGAGAGCGTCGCCCCGGTCCAACTGGGCCTGCGCCTGCTGATACCGGGCGGCTCGAAGCTGCTCGAGCTGGAGGATGTTCGGGCTCTGGTGGAGCCGTTCGACGAAGCGGCGCTGATCTACCGCTGGCGGCACGCGGACCTCGAACTCGACCGGCTGAGCGCACGGATTCTGCATCTCGTCGAAAGGGAAGAACGCCGGCGCACCCCGCGCCGCGAGATTTTCGCGCGCATCTGGAGTCTCGCCGCCGGCGCGCCTCTACCGGACACATTCGACCTTCTCCCCCGCGCCGCGATCCCCTATATGGATGAGCCGTGGTACTGTTGAGCCGAGCCCACCGCGGAGCAGGTTGCTCTGATCTGACATGACGGCAAAGCGGGTCCTATTGCTGGCGGCGACCACCGGTTACCAGACGGGCGTCTTTGCGGAAGAGGCGCGGCGGCTGG
>Ga0129298_10000243_pt1 | contig 20499 bp, 15 predicted proteins | sample I19B2metaG_FD_94707 | JGI IMG/M metagenome (GOLD analysis project Ga0129298, IMG submission 94707) | Lake sediment bacterial and archeal communities from Gulf of Boni, Indonesia to study Microbial Dark Matter (Phase II) - ​I19B2 metaG | ecosystem: Environmental > Aquatic > Freshwater > Lake >... | reverse complement strand
GGATAGTAGCTCGAGAGGCATTGCCAAGGGAATCCTTGAGCTTTTGCATGATCCAGACATGATTCATAAAATGGGTCAAAAAGGTATCGATCTTCTGAGAAAAGAATTAAATCCAGATCGTCCAGCCAGAATGCTATATGACACATGTCTAAAGTTGGTAAAATAAATGGATGCCGCAATAATTTTAACCACAATACGAGTTCCAAAGCTCTTGCTTGGTTATGCGGAAAATTTTGAAAAATATGGGCACACTGATGTGGGTTTTATTATAATTGGCGATCGTAAGACTCCAGATAAAGCGAATCAACAAATTTCAGACATGCTCGAGAATGGAGGCTTTAGTGCGGAGTATTGGAATGTCAGTGAGCAAGAGGAATGGTTAACTGAGTTTCCAAAACTAGCAGAGTTTGTTCCTTGGAATTCAGATTGCAGAAGAAACCTAGGCTACCTTATCGCTTATCAACAAGGAGCCGAGATTATGATAACCATAGATGACGACAATTTCGTGACTAAGGAAGACTACTATGCTAAGCATAGTATTGTTGGCACTACTCAGACTGTTTTAACAGGTTCTTCAACAAATAAGTGGTTTAATCCATGTTCTTTGCTCAAAACAGATCCCCCTAGAAACATTTACTCAAGAGGCTTTCCATACAATAGAAGACATAATAATGATGTGTCTTGGAATCATTCCAAGGGAAAAGTCGTTTTAAACATGGGGTTGTGGTTGGGTCAACCAGATGTCGATGCAATCACTAATCTGAATGAATCAATTAATGTTACGGAGTTTAACTCAGAACAAGTAATGCTCGCGCAAGGGACATATGCACCTATTAATACACAAAATACTGCTTTTCACAGATGTATATTGCCCGCCTACTATTACATTCCTATGGGGGCACGAATTTATGGAATGATGTTGGATCGGTTTGGAGATGTTTGGGCAGGTCTTTTTGTCAAGAAGATAATAGATAAAATCAATGATAGAGTAGCAATCGGTGAACCATTAAGTTACCATAGAAGAAACCCTCATGACCTAATGAAAGATCTGGAATCTGAGATTTGGGGGGTTCTCATTACAGAACATCTCGTGCCAGCGATAGAATCAATGGAAATAGATGGAAGAACCTACGCTGATGCATACTTGGATCTGGCCGAAAAATTATGTCATTTTGACTGTTACACTAGTAGAGCTGTAAATAAGTATTTTTGTAAAATCTCTCAAGGAATGAAAACATGGGTCGACATTTGCGAGAAATTATGAGGGATATATGTGTCATCTTTGCGACAAGTTATCTCTAAAGATACCTTTTTTCTCCTTACTTACTCTACTTTGTCTTTCATAATACTAATTTCCGTGGTGATTTTGCAATATCTTAGATATGACTTGTTTGGAACGCGTATTCTTTTAGGATGGGATTCTCCGGCTTATGTTTGGTCAGCTACGCAGATTCGCACAAATGGTCCACTGTATATGATTCGCGGTTGGAGTTATCCTCATCTATATACACAAATACTTGCTCTTGTCGGGCATCTTATTGGAGACATCCTGCTTGCAGAAAGAATTTTACCGCTATTCGTTAGTTTTATGTTGGTATATGTAAACTCTCGAATAACTTTTAGAATCACCAACAACATACATATTGCAGGCTTAACGGCCATTTTTTCTGCAATCTCATTGAATTATCTACGACTTTTTTCTGATCTTCACAGAAATCTCATGGCTCTATTACTTAGTTTCTTAGCATTTTTACTAATACCCAATCTTTTTGATGACAGGCAATCATTACAACGCAAGAAATACTTTCTTCTCATCGTCATATGTTTTGCAATTGCAGGCACACAGTTTGAAACATTTGTTGTTTTCACTGCATCTCTATTGTTATATGGGCTATTAACCAGAAATCCAAAGAAACTACTGTTGCTTTCTTTGGCTTGTGCTATTCCATGGGCTACTTTGACATTGCTGCTTCCACTATACTTTCTTGGATATATGGGTACGGTTGTATTTCTTTCAGGACGGATGTTGCCATTGAATGAAATAATTCAGTGGTCAGGGGGCTCCTGGCTACTTTTCGCCTTTTTGGTGGTTTCCCCATTTTTCTTGTGGAGATTCCTACCGAGGAATAATGACCTTACCCGACTCATTTTTTCTTGGTGCTTTGTGATCATTCTAACGGTAGTCTTAATTAAGCTATGTGTTATTCCATTTCCTAACGAATTTGCTGTTCGTGCGCTGTTTAATCTGCCTATTCCTGTGGTACTGGCCTTGGCTATAGCAGCCATTAGCAGTTTTGTGGAAAGCTCGCATCTGATTCAATTTCGCCTTTTCACAAAGTGTTGTTCTATCCAAGTCAATGTTCGCCAGTTAATAACATTTCTTTTGATATCATTCGTAATATTAACCTCTGTAATTGCTGTATTTCGATACGGCGACCATTTCTTGACCCCATACATTTCGCGTTCTACACATCAAAAAATATTGGCGATCAATCGTTTCTTTACAAGAAATAATTTGTCAAAGCCTGTTGTTGTATTCTATGGGGAACCTGCTATTTGGTTTACTACCCTATACAGAAATTATCTGTCAGTCGAAGTCGGGGAGCATTTTGCTTACTATGGAGAGATCAACAATCTTTTTCGTTTGGTTCTTATGGAAAAACCAAAATCGTCTGATCCAATCTTATCTGAAACGGAGAAGTATTACTCGATGTTTTATTACGAAGAACTCATAGGAAACCGTACCGGTCCACCTCCTCCTCAGTTTTATCACGATTCAGCTATAGCAAGTGTAGAGGATCTTGCATTCCATCCAATAGTCATTATGTCTCCTGACTTTTACAATGATGTGATACCTTATTGTCTAAAACCTTTCCATGTGGGTGATGGAATCTATGTTATCCCACCTCAGACATCAATTAATTTTGCTGAAATATTTTGTGGTCCAGAAATAACTGTTAGAAGAGACAGCATTACTACTAATGAGATAAGCCAGTATTCCTATATTGACCCTCATAATCCCTATCTCCTCTACCTTAAATTAAATGCTTCACCTGGCTATCACTCTTACAACTTTACCAATCTCCCATCCAATGTGACCTTTGCTTGGATGGAACAGGGCAATGACCTAAGTTATCCAGAATATAATCCTATGCGCTTGAACGGAACCAAAGCAGTAGTTGGCAACGACTCCGCTGAATCTACTCAATACTGGACGAGACCGATAGCAGAACAAGAAGCAGTTTTCCAAATGGACCCTTTCACTAAAAAAGAAGGAAACTGCAGCCTAAGAATAGCAGGCAAAACAGATTCATGGGGTAACCTCGGCGTTAGATATGATGGTCCTGGAACGTGGAATCTAGCGGGATACTCTTCAATCGGGGTGTGGGTGAAATGTAACGAGTCTGCCGCGTTCTCTATAACTCTCGTTGACTGTTACAAATGTTCAAGAACTTTCTGGGCGATAAAGGCAGGGGGCAGTTCAGCAGCTACAAGTTGGAAAAGGCTTATTGCAAACCTGACAGAATATGATTCTCAAACGCCAGACTTTAGAATTGACTCAGTTGATCAAATCGACTTGTTTGTTTCTTCAACTGCAGGGAAGAATTTGTCTTTTTGGATTGACGACTTGACTGTTGATACGCCTCTCAATCTCAGTGCATACATCTATAAAGACCGTGTTCCAACAAACGAAATACTAATCGTATATTTCTATTCGCGAGTGAAGTCTTAAATACCCTGAAACCCAATAAAACAATCGATTCTAAGCGTTTAGTTTTTAAGCAGATAACACAAAATAAGAAGAACAATCTCATAACAAACGGAGGAAAGCCTCTCTGAAAATACTTGTAACAGGCGGAGCAGGCTTCATAGGAAGCCGCCTTACGGAAATACTAGTGAACAAGGGATACGACGCAATAGTTTTGGACAGCCTCATCTCGGGTCATAAACAAAACCTAAACACACTCCTAAAGAAACCAAACTTCAACTTCATCAGAGGAGACTGCAGAAATCCACAAGATGTAAGAAAAGCCCTTGAAAACATCGAAACCATTTTCCACTTCGCAGCAAGTTCCGATATTTGCCTCGACATCGCGGATCCAAAGAAATGCTATGAACAAAACCTTTTATCGACTTACACGCTTTTAGAGGAAGTTAAAAAAAGTAATGTGAAAGGTTTTGTTTTTGCTTCAACTTCTGCCATTTATGGAGATGCAAAAGTTGCTCCAACCCCTGAGAATTATGCCCCCTTAAAACCTATCTCTGTTTACGGCGCCACTAAGTTGGCTTGTGAAGCCTTGGTTTCTTCTTATTGTAACAGTTTTGGTATGAAGGGTGTTATTCTTAGGCCGGCAAATGTTGTTGGACCAAGATGCAGTCATGGTGTAGTTCACGATTTTGTAAAGAAACTTGAGGCTAACTCGTCCTATCTGGAGATTTTAGGAGATGGGACTCAGTCCAAATCTTATCTCTACGTTGACGATTGTGTTGAAGCTTTTGTCAACGCGTATGAATTCGATGGAGATTGCGTGGAGATTTTTAATGTGGGTGCTGATGATCAGGTGAGCGTAGCTGAGATCGCTAGGATTGTTGTGGAAGAGATGGGTCTTGACGGTGTTGAGTTTAGATTTACAGGCGGTGTTGACGGTGGAAGAGGCTGGATTGGCGATGTTAAGAACATGCTTCTGGAAACGAGTAGGATTAAAAGTTTGGGTTGGAAGCCTAAGTTATCTAGTAAAGATGCGATTAGATTAACCGTTAAAGAGATGATAAAAAACCGGGGTGCTCAATAAATTTTTAGTTTTTGGCTGATGCTCCAGTCAACCGCGTAGACAACAATGAGGCAATCTTTTCAATCTGCCAATTTTTAGCTTTTGGCAACTTTTCTGTGAATATGTGTAGATAGATAGAATACGACAATGATGAAGAATGCTGTTGTGGCTATGAAGATATAGCTTAGGTTTCGGATGTTTTGGGCGTGCTCCATTAGGAGGGCAGTGTCGTTTTTTTGTAGTTCGTCATGATCCATTAAATGTTGCTGGTAGGAGTCGTTCAATGCAGTAAGACTTCTTAGAAGCTGATCGTAATTGTTTAAAAGTGTATCATAATTCTCTTGTAGTTTCGCATTGTTCTGTAGATGCTGTTGGTAGGACGTGTTTAACATGCCGTGGCTTCCTAGAAGATAGGTGTAGTTGACCAGAAATTCATGATATGTCGAGTTGAGGTTGTAGAAATCCGTCTGCAACCTGAAGTATTTGTCTTGTAGCTCGTTGTAGAGGTTTAGTAGTTTAGAGGAAATTATTGTAATAGTACGGCTACTGTGGGCATATGTGAAATATAGATAAGTGTGTGTATTATTTGAAACACTAAGTAGAGTTGGAATAGTCTCTTCTTCGTCAACGAGTACGATATATGAGTAGTTCATTAGCTCTGTGGGAATCATAATTCTGCAGAAACCAGCCTCGCCCTCTTCACCAGCGATGTCGAAGTTCATTATTTTGTTCCCCGTTTCTCTCCCTACTTCAAATCTGAGATTGGAGATTGTTGAGTTGCAAATAGTAATGACGTGATAGGTTTTGTCTTTCCAAGAGACACTGAAATCAGAGTACTTTCCCATTAGGGGGTGGTTGTCTTGGTTTTCCATATTGATAACGTATGGGGTGTCTCCTATTCCGTCTTTGTTTTTGTCTTGTCCTGTGTAGTCGCTCCAGTAGTTTCCTTCGTCGTCATGGTCCCAGGCACTCACTGAATCACTCCACGCTTGATCTGTGTTGTTGAAGTTATTGTGACAAATGGTGTTAGTGTTGCTGGATGATTGAAGGTAGACTCCGTAGTAATTGTTTGTGGCTGTGTTTCCAGAAACTAAGTTGTTGCTGGATAAGGATAGACGGATTCCATAGTCGTTGTTTGAGATTGTGTTGCCAGAAATCACACTCTTGTTGGAAAAGTCGAGGCGGATTCCCTCGCCGTTGTTTGAGATGTTGTTGCCTGAAATCAAGTTGTTGTTGGATGAGTTTAGGTAAATTGCATTGAACTTGTTTCTGTAAGCGTTGTTACCATGAACCTCGTTGTTGCTGGAAGAGTATAGGGCGATTGCGTATTTGTTGTCTGAGGCGTGGTTTCCGTAAATTCTGTTTTCGCTGGATGAGCGTAGGCTGATTCCATATTTGTTATCTGAGGCGGTGTTATTGAAGACTGTGTTTCTTGTAGAGTAGAAAAGGTAGATTCCGTTAGTGCTGTTTGCTATTGTGTTGTGGCTTATGTTGTTGTCGCTTGAGTGGTCTATGAATATTCCGTTGCCGGATAGTCCTTTTCCGCCGTTTTGTATTGTGAAGTTGCTGAGATATACGTTGTTGGCTACAATATAGATTACGCTTCCACTGTCTTCGCCATCGATAATTGTTGTGTTTCTGTTTTCTCCGATGAGTGATATGCTTTTGTCGATGATGACGTGTTCGTAATATGTTCCGTTGTGCACAAATATTGTGTCTCCAGAAGTTGCTTGGTTGATGGCTTCTTGTATTGTGAGATAGTTTGTTGGAACATAGATTATGTTTGGACTTGCCTTTACAGTTGTTTTGTATCCTGCTAGGAGAGGTAACGTGAATAGCAATATGAAAAATGTGAATGGGGTCAAAACAGGTTGCTTCAATTCTATCACGGTGATTTCTGTTATCAAGCGATTATATTTAAGATTATTTGCGGTCATTGAAAGAGGGATTGACTATTTTTGGGAGAGTATTTTTCCTAGTATGAGAGAGCATGCGACGGCTATGTAGAAAGCGGGTACGAAAATGGTTAGGTTGATTATGGGTTGTAGGAGGGCCCATAGGACAGCTGTGTATGACACAATTATTATGAATGCTAGTGTTAGAATCTTGGTTTTGATGTAGCTTGGTTTAGTCGTATGGATGCTTTTTTGGTTTGTGCTTAGTAAGGGGTTTAGCAGATTTTGGGTTTGTTCCAACTGTTGTGGTGTTGCCAGAGTTACTAGATTCTTGTCTACATCTTGGAATTTGAAGCTTGTTAGGGCGTATCTTTGTAATTCCCATGGTTTATTCTTTGGCAGGATTCTAATGATGTCACTTTTTTCCATTTTTTTTAGGACTGTTTGGATTTTGCGGATGAATTGGGCTTTGTTTGTTTCTTGTTCCCCGTATAGTTTTCTTGTTAGGTCTTTGACGTTTGGGAATTTTAGTTCTAGTTGGAAGGATGCGATTTGTTTTGCTAGGTCATGTTGGTATTCGCCTTGTCGTAAACGTATGTTTGTGGTTTTTGTGTTTGAGTTGATGCTTTCTTGTAATAGTTGGGTTTCATTTGATGTTAGATCTGGTTGAGACAAGTTTTTGTTTCCCGTTTCAATAGTTTCAATAGAATAATATAAAAGTTCTTGCAGAGAAAGCCTGCTTTTTTGTGCGCGCCCGCACTTCAATGGGGTCAATGGAATTAACAGAAGAAAGTCTTAACCGTTTCAACCCTCCACATTGGAGGGTGTATGCTTTCATGCATGCTGGAAATGTCAAAAGTGTCAAATGAACATAGAATAATTATACAGAAGATAGCTCTATGTAGCGTAAAACTTTTAAGCATATGTCATAGAACCTTTAGAACGCTATGCATGGATGCATGCAAAAGTTTGTAAAAAAGAGGAGTAAAAAAATGAAAATTTCAAAAGGCAAATTGTTGACTACAGTGGTTTTATTGACGACTATTTTGGGAGCATTTGGTATTCACCAATTGTCTGCTACCAATTTCACTGATGTAAATAATTACTGTTGGGTTGAAGGTGTTTTCCACAACGATACTTATGCGTTGTATCCCTATGCACAGGAGAGCTTGGACGTAGGTTTTTCCAAATACGGTGAGCTGATAGGCTACAATGAGGCTACAGGAATAGGACTTGGTCTGCAGTATCCTGGGTATCATAGTGCAGGTGACACTTATGATCAAGATGTGCTGGTTCAGACTTCTGTTGATCCCTTTGCAAATGAAAAGATAGACGTTGACGTTTGGATGAATGGGTGGTTCATTGACATAAAGTATAGGAAAGCGACTGGTGAGTGGAGAGAGATTTGGGCTTTTGCAATGTTCAGTGATGGTTCGTTGCATGGCGGTAGTTGGATAAAGATGACTTCTTCAACTGATCCGTATATCTCGTATAGACCTCTGTGGCAGGAGTATCCGCCTTATTCTAATCCTGACTCTGATGCGTATCCAGCTCCTAAGCCAGCTTATGGTGGAAGAAAGAGCAATGGAGACTGTGTGACTGATCCAATAACCATTGTCTATAATGGGCCTAGGAAGTATGTGGCTGTCATGAAGACAAGGGTCAGCGATGGTGGAACATCTCTTGTCGACCTATATTTCACGCTGATATTCAACAAGGCAGACAAGAATGTGATTTTGCTCAAGGATGTCAAGAGATTGTATGACAAAGGTCCACTTAATATCCAGTTTGGCAACCGTGGTGAATGGGACTTGAGTCCGCCATCCTACGTACACTTCTACACTGATGAGCCAGTGCAATCTTGGGATGTAAACGATGACGGAACAATTCTAAATGCTTCTTCAACAAATCCAACAGATGAAGGTCATGACTTCTTCTTTGCGTATATGGCAGCAGAGAAGGCCCCGAAGAAGTGGTGGGACGAAATACCTACGTCAGAGTACCCAGACTATGTCGGGACTGAGGAATTTAACCGCAACGAATATCCATTTAACGAATGGTTTGAGACACAAGAGACTTGCTACGGTCGGGAATGGCACACAGACCAAACAATCAAAGAACACTCATATGCTGTAGTTCAAGTGATAGACGCGGATGCCGAGTATGTAGGCGCTTTGGCAGTTTGGCCTCATCCAGAGTTCTGGAGTGTCCAAAACTCGTATCCAAATCCATATTCACCACCTACCAATTTAGCAATCATGCTTACACCAATCTCAAGGCTGTTGGAATGGCACAAATGGACAGTCGAAGAAGACCCAACAAGCGTTGAATATCCGCATGGTCACTTAGAAGACAGGGAAAACGTATGGATTAAGATGGATGACATGGTGTCTGAACCCGACATTCCATTCATAATCTATGAACATGACTTCAAGCTTGCATTAGGTGTAACTGACGTTTACAGAATTGCCTCCGCTTACGTTCTAACTGACTGGCACGACGCTGACGACTACAATGCAAACGACCTTGACGGGGACGGCGTTCCTGAAAACAAAATTGACAGGGAGGTTCAGTATCAACTGGACGAAATCTTCGATCCATGGGACATCAACGATGACATGCACAAGAACACAAAGAGATGGGTGCAATTCTTTGACCGCGACATTGGTGACCACGCTTGGAATGGCTTAGATTACTATCAGATTCAGCTTCCATCTGAAAGAACAGTAGAGACAGGCGACAAGATTCCTACGCTACCAGTATACCGCGGAGGCCCATGGGACGCATACTGCACTGTCAGCGAAATAGTCCTTGTGAACACGGGTACAGGATTTGAGCTGATTTGGCCTCATGACACTTGTCTCACCCATGATCCACCACCGAGACCCGTCGCCACTGACGACTATCACATGCTTGATCCTATTCCATATGAAACTACAGGTGTCAATACTCCGTACTACACAATCGACTTGAACACTGGAATAATAAGCTTCTGGAAGTGGGACGCCGTTTTGGAAGTATATAAAGAATGGTTCTTGCCAACTGGTTCTATTGTTAAGGTTGAATGGTCAAGCCTACATGAGGCAACAGTTGCTGACCAATGGGACGAAGACACCTTACTATATCCAATCAACAACGCTACTTTCCGCTTCCCACTACACCACGACATAATTGCCGACTACAAACCCGATACAGAAGTATTCCTAATTGAACAACCACCGGAACGAATCTATAATGCGTCGCAAACTGATGGCACACCTTGGTACCTTTGGAGGAGTGGGCGCACATTAACTGTCTACAACGTTTCCAAATGCAAGGAAATTGACATTAAATACTTCAACGGGACTGGAGGAGCAGATACGTGGATTGAAGAGAAGTTCCACAGCAATGGTTCAAGAACGCAAAGGTTCACCTTAAGTGGAACACTACCTACATACATTGAGAAGGTGTGGATTCACAGCGAAAAAGCCCTTACAACTGGAGACTACGTCTTCAACAACGCAACTAAAACATTGTACATGCAAGACCCATTAGCAGTGGGACAATGGCTATTCGTTAACTACACGTATCTTGGAACCTACTATGAAGACTGGTTCTATGGATATGACGTCGACGACGACGGCCTTTATGAAGCGTGGGAACGCAATGTCTTTGCGTTAAGGGCTTACCCAGACGTTGGCACCTTACAAGTCTTCAACACTGAAATAATCGAGGAAATCATAAACGAAACCTGCTACGGCGCATGGCCATACGGAACTTTATACACGAACGGTACATGGGATCCAAAGCCAAGCCAATACACGATGAGACCAGACGGGAGAGCGAAGGGACCACCAAGAGGTGTCTGGTGTCCTGTTCCAGACGAAAGCTACGCTAGCTTGCCAAAATACAGAACAAAGACATGGATAACATATGGTCAATACAGTGCAACTAAAAAATTCCAAGAATGCGAATGGATCAACATGACAGAAGAGAAAGTTAGAGGCAACTACATAATACGCGAAACATCCTCATGCGACGAACTAGTCCTAGACCAACCACCACTCAACGATACACAGACACCATCAGGCTGGCCAGGACAAGAACTAAAAATAGTCTTCAAAGTCCCAAGCGGACGATGGGAATGGGCAACAGTTGGAAAAGTAGGCGCATCAGTAGACTCACTAGGTATAGCCCTGGTCACAGCAGCCTTCAAAAACAAACTAATCGAAATCGGAATCGGCGGACTAGACATACAAGACGCTGCGAATGGACCAAGAATCCCATGGCTAGTCCAAGGCCCAGACAGCCTCGGAAGATACCACCTATACAATGACTGGTGCTACTCACGCACCGGAAAAGGCTTAACAACTTCATGGCCAATAGCAAGCGCAAACATAATCACAGTAGGCGGCACAGGTGTCAACAACCTCGCCAAATACAGCAACGACTGGGTCCAAGCAATAAGCGGCACCACAGGGTTGAGCGGCTATTACACAGTAACCTGCTGGAACAGAGAGACTTACACAGGCGGCGCCGTAGGCGACCGCTACGGATACGCAGCAATCCAAACATACAAAGACAAGAATGGAACAGCTGTCCTAGTCATCCGTGGATGGACTGGACAAGACACCTACTACGCCTGCAACTGGTTTGACGTGAACAAATACTGGCTACAACACCTCAACCTACATGTCACAGACTTAGTGCTAAAAATCGAATACAAAGACAGCGCTGGAGCACTTAGATGTCCACCAACGGTCACAATCGTCGAGAAACTCGGAACAATAAGCGAAAAACCACAACATGACCCATAAGGTCGCAAACTCTCCCCCCTTTCTTTTTTCTACTTTTCTACAAAAAAGACATGATAGACTAAAGTCTTTTTACCGCTACTAAGGGAGAGACGAAACCTCAAGATTTACAAACTGCGTTAGAAGATAGGCGGTAGCAGACTCAATAGACTGCGCACTCTCAACATGAATTACAACAGAGAAGTGGACTTTACCAGCAGCATCAATATAATTGGCTAAACCGCTTGTCCAATTACCGGTTTTAATCATCCAAACCGATTGATTAACATCATCAAACTTGACCCAACCGCTGTCTTTGTAATACCACAATTCCATACAATCACAGCTCTCCGGTCCGATTATTCTGCCGATCCAAGTGAACCTTATAGATGCCATAGCATCTAGGTTGTATCCACTTAAGTCAAACATGAAGTGCATTCCATCCCAATCATCTTGATCAGCCCTCATCCACGCATACTCTGTATTATCTGTCTCATTTGACGCCACTTTCGCATAGTCTGCTGATGAAAACTCCACAAGCGTCTTGCTTGACGCATTTATTTTTGTGTCGGCATCGTCGTTAAAATATGCATAAAACCTAATATGAGAACTTGTAAAGAATACACTCCCCTTACCGTAAAAGAAGCAGAAATATATTGTTACCCCACTTACTGCTGCTATCCCTATGATTGATGCCAAGAGAACAACAAGTCTTTTTCTACTCAACATTGCCAATCATACCATCCATCAAACCGAAAATAACAATACATTTTGCTTATAAGATTTAAGCAGATGGATACACTTAATTGTGAGGTAATCCATGAAAGGAAATTTGCACCCGACAATAAACTTCGCACCAAAAATCCTCAAACCTAACAAATCCAACTCTGTAATAATCGAACTTAGACTCCATGAACAGAGAAAGCTATACCAAAGCCAGCAAGACCCTCTTCCACTCCAACACGAATCTATTGGTGAAGTAGAATGAGCAAAAATAAGGCCACATCCTTAATAAAAGACGTGATCATTAAATCCTACACGCCTGGAGATGAAAGTCAAATCCTAGACTTCCTCAACCTTTGCTACGGAGAATGGGGAACGATTCAAAAATGGCGCTCACGCTATATTGATTATCCAACTTTCGACGAAGATAACATTCTTCTAATTAAGGTCAACAATAGAATCATTGGACATGGAAGCATACATTTCAGAAACTTAATAGTTCGAAACCATAAGATAAATACTGCGTCACTCACTGACGCTGCCGTTCATCCCCGCTACAGGGGAAGAGGACTTTACGCTGAATTAGTTGGCATAAGGCTAAAAATAGCAAAATCTAAGGGTGCTTCTCTATCTTTCACTTGGCACCTCAAGGGATCCAATGCATATAACCATAATAAAAGAATCGGTTTCATCGAGATCAAGCAATCACCTATCTATATGAAAGTAATAAGACCTGAAAAAGTGATAAGAAGTGGCTTATTTGATCTACTTCATAAGAATCAAAAATTAAAAGAGGCACTACAAGGGTTAGGCTCTGACATATATTTTCGCCTCGGCAAATACGAATTCTCAATTTTAGATTTGCTTAGCGAAGACAAAGAGAAACTGAGGAAAAATCAGAGCAAGATTGAGATAGTCCTAGATGAAAATTCACTTTATGTAATAGCCAACTTTAGAAACATGACCAAACTTAAAAGAATCATGAGTTTGATCATGTTAATGTTCCTTCGGAGAGCCGAGATCAAGTTCAGTTCGTTCAAAGGACTTTTGAATCTAGTCCACAAAGGAGTTGCCATTATTGACTCCATCTAAACCAATCGTACAAACTTACAGACAAGGGCATTTGTCACGCCTCATCAAGTTATACAATCACACCCTAGCAGATACCCCCCATTTCATCCGAGATGAAGACTTCTTAAAGTATTTTATGCAGTGCCTTGGCGTCAATAAAGATAGCATTTTTGTAGCATCAGTAGATGACCAAATCACAGGACTAGTCATAATCTCCATAACAACTGAAAACAGCGGACTCAAACAAGGAAACATAATTGAACTTCAAGCCAAAGACCTCCCATCAACACAAGCCTTAATTCAAGTAGCCCTAAATTTTTGTAAAGACAAAGACGTAGACATGATAGTTGTAGTACCACTACCTTTACCAAAGATAAATGCAGTCTTCAAGGATTGGCTGAAACTAGAGACCGGAGCAATGATGGCCAAAGCACTATCTATTTCATCGCTAATTCGAGCATCACTTTCCAACCAAGAGATAAGAGATTCTTACGAAGGTAAAAAAATTGTGTTCCACATAGGCGAAGAGATAGAAAAGTTTGGCGATATCACTAGTGAATCTGAGAAAACAGCCATCTTGATAACCATGTCCCAACAAACCTTCCTTAAAATAATCTTTGGACAAGTAAATCCTTACGTAGCCTACTTAACAAGAAAGGTAAAAATTCACCCCATGCAGAATATTTTTCCAATACTAAAACTATTGCGCAGAATGAAAATGCCCACGTCTTTATACGTGAGCCTTATAGATAGAATTTGAATTAGTTTTGAGCTAGATTCGGCCACGCAAATCTCATAACCTAGAATAAACTTCAGCGCTATCATGAACCATGAATTTCTTCACTGCGTCCAAAACAGTTATCTTTTTACAGTCAAAACTTTTCAGAAGATGCTCAATAGCCTTAAGCGTATACTTCCCACAATGTCTAGTAGCATGAAAACGAATTCCTCCATACTTTTGGGCATCGGAATCAACGTCAAATGGGTGAATGTAAAGAATCACAGGCAACCCTTTGTGTAGAAGAAGCCTAATCGCCCACTTTACATAACTCAGCCCAAAATTCCTAAAGAACCATCCGCCAAGAGGTAAATGTAAATATGGAAAAACCGAAATTGGCACTTCGACAAATCTCTGCTTTCCTACATTGACACTGTATGGAAAAAGCGGAGCCCCGTGATGGCTCCACCAACCTGGTATCCCGATAGATGGAATAATAGAAGAATCATAAACATAACCTATCTTACTTAAAAAAGAGATGATCATAGGATTAATTCTAAAAAAAGGAGCTCTGAACCCCTTGGGCACTTCACCAGTTATCTTTGCCAACATGCTGTAGTTCTTTTTTTCCATCTCCTGAAACTCAGTTAACGAAACCTTCGTAAGATCCACATGAAAACATCCATGGGAAGCAACTTCATGACCAAAGTCATAAATTTCTTCAATTGCTTCTGGAAAAGCTTCAGCAATCTTTCCTAACACAAAAAAAGTGGACTGTACGTTCTCTTTTTCAAAAAGTTTTAAAATATTTTGCAAAGGTCTTATGAATGTTCCTTTTGGTAGCTCGTGCCTATAGCGTGTCATAGTTCCTTTCGTGCTTGGCCATAAACCATGAAAGCCTTCTTCCACGTCAACTGTTAAACTAATCATCACTTATCTTGCCTCTTCATTCACCCTTACGAATGCGCACGTACAATACAAAAAAGTTTCTCACATTATTCAACTCATGGCACTGAACAGTAATATATCTTCTTCAGAGAATAACTAACCAAACGTCATGTATTTACTTCACAGAAGAAGAGCGCCGTCTCTTCTTAGCAGATTTCTTTAGAAACCTGTATGCCACAAAAGAAATTCCTACTGTTGCAAGTACGCCAAATATCACCTTACCAGTTGTGTCCAACGAAACTCCTGCACTGCCATTATAAGTGAAGACTAAATATGGGCTATATTCATTGAGTGGCAAATCTTGTTGGTCTTTCGAGTAAAATATAGCCAAAAAGTTACCTTCACTAGTTTCTTCTGCCTCCAGAGCCAATGTTATTTTTTCATAGTTTTTTTGAATTGCAGTTCTAACAGTATCGGTTACGGTCCATTCATACCAAGTGTTTCCAGAGCTGACTAGTATAATATTTTCAGGTGCTGTTCTAGAAAAATGACTAAAATCAACAAAAGTTGAGGTGTCTTCATTCCAAGTATTGTTTACGCACCAGCGTACACCAATCCTAAAAGGCGAGCTAACATAGATGCTACGCAATCTCAATTTTGTTTCACGGGAAACATTGGGATTATGTGCAACTCCTGAGAGATCAAACATTAAGAAAGCAAGGGAGAGTTCAGATGGGGTTTCTTGGACTTTCAAATAATCAAGTCGCCCATATTCGGAAGAATTAGGTGATGAAGCTTGAACACACGTGTCTGCTAAAGGAGTAACCATTTGAGGCTCTATAGCCCTCACATTGAGACATGAAAAAAAGAAAAAGACTAAGAAAAGTGCGCAAACACGAATTCCATGTGTCAAGTGGCATCGTGGCAAAACTGTATTAGACCTGTTAATAAGTCTTTACTGAACAAAAACAGACTCTAAAGTCGAAACTCCACGCCTTGGATACTCCACAGTGATATACGTGAAATCGTAATATCCTTAAATATTACCGCGTTTTCCTTTTCTTTCATTGATAAGGAGATAGGAGATTGGAAAATGAAAGGTAAGATAAAAGCGGTAATTATAGTTGTGTTGCTTTTGGCCATGTCGTTTATTGGATCGATACATTTAGGGAGCGTGTTCGCTCAGGAAACTGTATTTGGTACTCAAGATGACACTTTAGGAGTTTGGATGTTCAGCGCAGGCACCACCATCCCAGCTGGAGCCCCAACCGACGACATAATAGGAAGAGCAGTTTTCTACAACCTACTCGACTACATAGGCGATACATCAGCAGAAGTCTACAAGTTTAGTTGGGGTCCTGTCGAACCAGTTACTGGACAAGAAGACAAGACACTAGCAGAAGTTGTCAGAGGTCTTTCAGCCATTGACGACTTCGGTTATCTTGCCAACGCAGGCGACGACGACGCAAATTTTGACACTGGAAGAAATGGATATTTCGTGGGAGGTTTTGACCCTAAAGATCCATTCGCAATTGTTGCTGATGGGGTGAAAGCAACCGGACTGTTAGGACCTTCTGAAGCTGCTAGCAAAGAACAAGCAGAAGAAGCTATCAAAGGATACGAGATTTTCATCTTTGAAGACGCCGAACTCAGCGGCATGGTCATAAGTTTGAGCAATCGTTTGGGTTTGAACATGACATTCTCAATCGCTGACCTTCAAGTCAATCCACCAACTCAATATGGCGCAGATGACACTCTAGTGGCAATTGACTTGGATGCTTTACCAGGCTTTGAAGACGCTTTCGTTGATAAGATCCGAATACAAGATGACGGCATAACTTCACCTTCAGGATTTGGCGATACGACCTTAGAAATAGATGCTATAGCTGTGAGAAAGTCTGTTAAAAAACGGTTAGCAGGGAGTATAGGTGATACAGTTTTCTTGGACAAGAACAGAAATGCTGTTCAGGACATTGGAGAAAGTGGGATGCCCGGGATTACTGTCACTTTGGTAGGTGTAGGCCCATTAACTACAATCACGAATGGTTACTATCTCTTCGATAAGCTGCCAGCTGGAATCTATACCGTTCAAGTGCAGGTACCCAGTGGCTACGAAAACACTACACCGACAAGCTACTTAATCAACCTCGACACTGGAGAAAATTATCTTGACGCGGACTTCGGACTCGCTCCTATAGTCGTCGAACTTGGAAGCATATCAGGTACGGTTTGGGATGACTCTAACATGAATGGAATGCAAGACGCAAGCGAGATGGGTATTTCTAATGTCGATGTCTTTATTGACGTTAACGGTGACGGAAACTTGAACCCAGGAGAGCCTAAGAGAACAACTGATGCGAATGGAGACTATCTCTTCGAAGATTTGCCGCCGGGAGTCTACAATGTAACAGTTGTTGTTCCGGTCGACTATTACCCGACAACTCCGACTATGCTCTCTGTGGGATTGGTCGATGCTGAAGACATTACTGATGTAGACTTTGGCCTAGTGCAATTGGGAAGCGTTGGCGATAGAGTGTGGATTGACTCAGATTCTGATGGATTTCAGGACATAGGTGAAGTTGGCTTCTCCACGGGAGCTGCTATTCATCTTGACGGATCTGACGTTAACGGAACAGAATGGCACCTAAACACCATCTCCGATGGTAGCGGGATGTATCTTTTCGAGCTTCTTCCGCCCGGAACTTACACGGTGACCTTTACAGTTCCTGTGGGCTATCTGACGACAACAACGACTAGCTACATTGTAGGATTAGACGAGGACGAAGATTACTTGAATGCTGACTTTGGCATAGTAAAGCCTTCGCCGCCTAAAATGGGAATCTGGATGAGTGTTAACCCAATCAGCCAAAAAGTCGGTCGTAACATAGCATTTTCGTGGGAAGTCCTTACTGTAAGACCTGATATTATCCCACAGAAAGTAGAACTGAAGCTGACCAAGCCTGATGGCACATCATTCATATTGCAGACTTACATGAACTTTCCAACGGACTATAAAGGAACTAAAACTTGGACTGCGACACAGCCCACAGGCACTTGGTGGATCTGGGTCACCTATTATTACACATATCTGGGCGACACATACACAGCAGGCACATTCGGATCATTCACAGTAACTCCCTAGGCGCACGCAGAATAATTCTTCACTCTTACTTTTTTGCGTGTGCATTGGGTGATTTCTATGTATCGATAGTTTAGGATTTGAGTTGTGTGTTGGTTCTTTGTTTCTGTCTGTACCATAAGGTTATGATGGTTGCCCCTATTATTATGGCTGTGATTGTTAGTGTTAAAATGGTGAGTTGTTTTATTGATGCAAGCCCAACTACAAAACATATAGTGGCGAATATTGTGTAGGAAGCTATTAAGCCTGAAGCGAGCAAGTACCTATGTCTTATGACTACGCGTTTCCTTTGAGGGGTTTCTATTGACGGTTTTATAGAAGGAGTGGTTGTTGGCATTGAAGGAGGTTTTTTTTGAGTATTTTCCGAGGGTTTTGGAGAAGAGATTGTTTTCTTGCCTAGTTTGGAGAGAAGGTATGTGCCGATAATTCCTGTGAGTAGCCACATGATTCCTATAGATCTCCAGATGTTGACTTGCGAACTCCAGTCCCACATTGTGTAGTCTATGGTTATTGGGTTGCCATAGGGTGACAGCCATGTTTCAAATAATGTGCAAGCAACCAATAGTCCAATTCCAAATCCAATTAGGCAACCTGCTATTAGCCACTTGTACATAGTAAAAGTCACTCTTTTAAGGCTTAATTAAGGTTTCTTTTGCTTTGATTCAATTCGTCTAAGGTGACTAGGAGGCGAGGAGTTTCTTTTTTTCTTGTTTATCCTGATGCCTGTAGAGTTATTTCTGATGTCTGCGGAATTCCGTCTTGTCCTGCGTCGTCTATCCAGTGGAATACGTAGTAGTCGTCTGTGTATGTGGCAAGGTTTGGATAGATTACTTCTTTAAAGTACATCCCAGCACCCCATGTTCCTAGCCAGTCGAGGCCACGCATTATTAAGAAGAAGTTGCTTCCTTCTGTGAACGTTTCAATTACAAAGAAGTCTTCATGACCTTGACCGACGGTGTCCCAGGGTAAAGCACCCAGCACTGTGTCTGATCGATTTGCGTACCAGATGTGGGTGCTATTCCACCCTGCTTTGATGGGGGTTAGTCCAGCGTTTACGTAATATCTGACGGAGACGTGGGGGAATGAGCCTCCGAACATGGCTATTGTTGCGTCGTGGATTGTTGTTGTGTTGATGGCGCCTGTGGGGAGTAGCCAGTATTGGGTTGTGTTGAAGCCTTGGTTTTGTAGGTTGACGCAGAGTCCGTAGACTATGCCGCCTGATAGGACGTCAAATGCTGATTTTGGACTTGTCATGGTTTTTGGGTCTTGGTATATGAAGTAGACTGTGTGGGCTGGTGCGTTGATGAGTTTGTCTTGGAGTTTTGCTAGGCCTGTGGGGGGTGTAGAGTTATGTGGGGGTTCCGGTATGGGTCCTGGATTAGGTGAAAAGTTGTTGTTTGGATCAGATGGCCAGCGTGCTTGTCCTTTTTCTAGGTTTGCCATTAGTTCGACGAGGAAGTTGTCATGCCAGGGAATTGCGTTTGCGTAGAAGGATACGTATACGTAGAATGTGTAGTATCCTTTCTTTTGGCATGGGGGTGAGCTGGCTAATCTTAGTTGGAAAGAGTCGAAGGGTGTTATTGGCGTAAGTATTACTTTCCATGTTACATAGCTGAATATGCCATTGAATATGTGGTCTTCTCCTTCTGGTCCAATATATTGTCCGCCGGTTACTTTAGCATAATATTGTAACTGTTCGTTTTGTGGAGATGTGTCAGATCCACATAGCACGGCGTCGATTTTGATTCCTAGTTCTGCCATTTCATCTGCTTCTGCTTTGGCTTCTGTGAATGATGGCAAGTCGTCTTTTCCGGCTTGGGCGTCTGAGCAGAAGACGACGACTTTCTCATTGGTTATCTTGCTGTTGGTGTTGAAGTCGTTTTTGGCTGCTTGTAAGCCGAGGTAGTGGCTTTGGGGAGCGTGTCCGCCACCGATTGCGATTAGGTTGTTTATGTAAGTTTTGACTGCTTCGTAGTTGTCTGTGAGTGATAGTTTTACGGTTTCGGCTGGTTTGTCTTTGAATCCTACTACTCCGAATTTTAGTGGTGCCTTTTGGGTGAAGGAGAGAAGGTCTATTAGGCTTGTGAGGTTTGTTTTGATTGCGTCCATGTATTGGGGCATGGTGCCTGTGATGTCTATGACGAATATCATGTCTAGTGGTTGGTATATTTTTATTGTGAATTCTCTGAAGTTTGTGACGATTTGGCTTACTTGGGCTAGTTGTAGTATGAGTTCTGTGTCGTTGCTGTATGTCCAGGCGTGGATTTCGCCTAAGTAGTCTTCTCGGGCTTCGGAGCCTTCTATGGGGGGGATTTGTTTTATGTCGATTTCTACGTCGCCTAGTGGGTGTATTTCGCCGTATATTTCGACGTAGGATTTGTAGGTTAGGTAGGCGCTGAAGGCTGTTCCTACGAGTGTTGACACTAATAAGATGGTGAGAATAAGTGTGATTGTTCTTTTTTTCGTCATGTTTTTTTTATCACTTTATTATTTAGCGGGATGTGTAAAGAAAAGAGGAGAT
>Ga0129298_10000241_pt1 | contig 20538 bp, 18 predicted proteins | sample I19B2metaG_FD_94707 | JGI IMG/M metagenome (GOLD analysis project Ga0129298, IMG submission 94707) | Lake sediment bacterial and archeal communities from Gulf of Boni, Indonesia to study Microbial Dark Matter (Phase II) - ​I19B2 metaG | ecosystem: Environmental > Aquatic > Freshwater > Lake >... | reverse complement strand
GGGCAATGGTGCATCTGTTATTCTTGAACATCCTGAGATGCCTGTCAGGCTAACGGTTAATTATCTTCTATATCCTTACATACCATTGATAAAGAAGAATATTGTACTTGAAAACATGGGTAAAAAGGAGATAAAGATTGAGTCCCCGGATATTGAGAGTATAAGGTTTGCGGGTGATGACGGGACATATACATGGTTAATGAATGAATATGCAAGACAAAAGGCTTTAGGTCCCTTTGTGGGTGAGTTTTACGATCCTGTTGTTGTAGCACATCAGTTCAGGAATAAACGTGGTATAGTCCTCGGGAATGAAGCACCGGGAGTTATGAAGAGAATAACTGCCTTTCAGAAACCTCAGCAGCTTACATCAGGATTAACACACTCTTACCAGAATTACGGGTTCCGCAGGTGGCTTAGCCAGAATGAAAAATGGGAGAGTCCATGGGTTTTTACGGCAATTTATGAGAACAGTAATGATCCATATGAAGTACTTAACATAGTTGTAAGTGATTATGTGCGACTCCATATGGGGATCCGCCTGAATCAGATACCTGAAAAACCGGTATTTATCTATAACACATGGGAACCTTTCCTTCACAATATTAATGAGAAACTCATTTATGAACTTGCTGATGCTGCTGCTGAATGCGGTATAGAGGAGTTTATAATAGATGATGGATGGCAGGATAGTTACGGAGACTGGGGTATCAATAAGGAGAAATTTCCGAATGGATTGAAACCTGTATTCGATTATATCAAAAGCAAGGGTATGAAGCCGGGATTATGGATCAGTATTGGTGCAGCTGAATCGAAAAGTAAGGTATACAGGGAGCATCCCGAGTGGCTTGTACGCAAGGCCGACGGAAGTCCGATAAGCCTTCATGCAGATTATGACAAGATGTATGATTGGGAAAGCTATTCAATGTGCATGACTACAGGCTGGTATGACCATATCAAAGGTGTAATTCTGAACCTGGTAAAGGAGCATGGCCTCGAGTATATTAAGGGAGACTTTGCTGTTGTAACAGGGGCTTATACGACCGATAAAACAAGGTCGGGATGTCATGCAAAAGATCATCCTTTGCATAAGGATCGTAACGAATCAATGCTAGAGATGTATCAGCGTACCTGGCAGTTGTTTGATGATCTGCACAGGGAGGCGCCAAATCTCTTTATTGACTGTACTTTTGAAACCATGGGCGCTCTGCAACTTATTGACCTTGATATGTGCAAACATGCCGAAGGCAACTGGCTATCAAATTTTTATGAGAGAGCACCTGACGGATCACTGAGAGTAAGAAATATGTCATGGTGGAGATCGCCTGTTATACCAGCAACGGCAATGGTCATTGGTAATCAGCATTTTGATGATCCTCAGTTTGAATTGTCATTAATGTCACTTAACGGATCCCTGCCGATTGTTCTTGGCGATCCCAGGAAACTTACAAAGGATGAAAGAGCGAGGATGAAGAGCTGGGCTGACTGGATGCGAAAAGCACAGGAGAAACATGATTATATGGCATTCAGGCAGGATCTCCAGGGGTATGGTGAGCCGGCAGAAGGTTGCTGGGATGGATTTCAGCGTATAAATACCGATACAGGATCAGGCGGAATTGTAGGGATTTTCAGACAGGGGTCAGTTGAAAAGGATCGTCTGGTTACTGTAAAGTACCTTGATCCTGATTCAGAATACGAAGTCCGAAAGGCACCTTTGGGGGAAATTTTGATGAATTCAACGGGGAGGGATCTTCTGAATAAAGGATTCAGGGTAGTACTGGATAAAGAATATGATGGTGCTGTTTATGAAATCATCAAAAAAGAATGATCAGAACGATTGACTCCTTTTAAAATACTGATTTATGAATGAAAGAGAATTCACTACAGAAGGAGTTTTAGGGAATGTAATGTTACTGAAAGATCCTTCCCGGTTCGTATATTCTCCCAATTACTGGCAGTGGTTTAAACACCAGAAGGACCACAACCTGCTTCCTGATGAAATAAAACATTGCTCAACTCTCCTTGATCTGTATATTCATCTTGGGGTTGATGTGTTCAGCAGGAATGTCTATTCTGATCCTGAAAAATACTGGTTCGGAGGACTTTGCAGTGTAATAACTGATGATTTCGATGTAGTGGAAAACATCGGTTTCTCAGGCAAAGACAAGGTAATTGAAAAAGAATACAGAAGTTCAAAGGGAAGTCTTAATGAGAAACTGATCTACCTTTTCAATGAATCAACTCTTGTACAGAACAAATTCCTGATTTCTGATTTTGTAAATGAATTCGACATTTTTAAACATTTTCTGGCCTGCAGAAAGTGGAGGTTTGATAAAGAAAAGTATAATAAAATATGCAGTACGGTCGGTGAGAAGGGGATAGTGATAGCCGGAGAATTTTTCAGTCCGCTGAAAATGCTGCACTTTGCAATGGGGCCGGTTAACACGGTTTATTTCCTGATGGAATATCCTGAAAAGGCAAAACAGCTGATTGATCTTCATGAGAAAGCACAGCTTGATTGCATAAAGCAAACTGTTGAAGACGGAGTGAAAGTAATCATGGCAATGGATAACCTCGATACCATGTTTCACCCTCCTGATTATGTAAATGAGTATTCGTCATCCTTTTATAAAAAAGCATCTGAAATTTGTCATGCTTACGGAGCAAAATTTTTTATTCATGCCTGTGGTCAGCAAAAAGACAATCTCAGACTGATATCCTCATATAGTGTTGATGGACTTGAGGGCGTAGCATCTCCTCCCCTAGGTGATGTAATGCTTGATGAGGCAATGGGTTTGACCCATGAGAATTTTATAATTACCGGCGGAATAAGTGCCATGGAGACCAGGGATCTGAAAACAAGGGATGCAATATTCCGCTATGTGGAAGCACTTTTCAGAAAAATGCTTCCATATAAGAACAGGTTTATCTTTTCATCGAGTTGCAACACCTCAATCGATACAAGCTGGGAAACAATAAAGTATTTCAGGGATGCATGGCTGGAATTCCGTGATATGCATTAGTTTTATACAAAGTACTTAAGTTCCGATTATGAAAGAAAAAGCCGGCAGTATACGCTACTCGATCCTCTTCCTGTTATTCTTTGCAACTACTATCAACTATATCGACAGACAGGTAATTGGTATTCTGAAGCCATATATCGAGAGTGATCTGGGCTGGAGTGAATTTGATTACGGATTAATTGTAACTGCATTCCAGGTTGCATATGCAGCAGGATTGTTAATTACCGGAGTTGTAATTGATAAGTTTGGAACACGTATAGGATATGCTGTTGCTGTTGCTATATGGAGTATTGCAGGGGCACTTCATGCAGCTGCCCGATCGGCATTCAGCTTTGCATTGGCAAGGTTTTTTCTGGGACTTGGAGAATCAGCCAATTTCCCGGCTGCAATAAAAACGGTTGCAGAGTGGTTTCCCCGGAGAGAACGGGCCCATGCAACAGGATGGTTTAATTCAGGATCGACAATAGGAGCTATAGCTGCTCCTGTTATTGTAACAGGCATTACTGTTACTATGGGATGGCAATGGGCATTCATTATTACGGGAGCACTTGGCCTGATCTGGATTTTTTGCTGGTTACTTTTCTATTATCCTCCGGCAAATCATCCCAGGTTGTCAGAGGCTGAACGGGAATACATAGTCCAGGATTCAAATGTGACAGATAGTACCTCCAATGTTAAATGGACCGATCTCTTCAGACACAGACAGACTTATGCATTATGTACCACCCGGTTTATTTCTGACTGGGTATGGTGGTTCTTTCTTTTCTGGACTCCCGATTTTCTTCATAAAATGCATGGTATAAATCTGAAGGAGGCAATGTTTCCTCTTATAATTATTTACGGGGTGGCAAGTTTAGGCGGTATTGGCGGAGGATGGATATCATCATATCTTATCGGTAAAGGCCGGTCGGTAGACTATTCACGCAAATTTGCCATTCTGATAAGTGCAGTTGTTGTTTTACCAATTATGTTCGTACCTCAGATTAACAACCTCTGGCTTACCGTAGTGATGATAGCTGTTGGTTGTGCAGGACACTGCGGCTGGGCCGCCAATATGTTCACTATGATCTCGGATATCTATCCGAAAAATGCAGTTGGTTCAATGACAGGTCTTGCCGGATTTACTGCAGCTGCAGGAGGTGCACTTTCAGCTTCATTTGTTGGTTATATCCTTGAGGCAACAGGGAGCTATTTTCTTATTTTTGCCATTGCCTCCTCGGTTTATGTAATAAACTGGCTGGTCATTAAAATTTTCATTCCTGAAATAAAGCCAATCTGTTAACTTTGTCCAAAATTGATTTAGTTATGATAGTTACTTGCGTGCATATTAAAGTGAAGAAAGACCTGGTCGATCGTTTTATAAGTGCTACAACCGACAATCACAGGGAATCAGTAAAAGAACCGGGAAACCTCAGATTCGATGTGGTACAGATGGCTGACGATCCTTCCCAGTTCATGCTGTATGAGGCATATGAATCGGAACAGGCAGCTGCTGAACATAAGCTGACTCCCCACTATGCTGTCTGGAGGGATACTGTGGCCGATTTTATGTCGGAACCACGAAAAGGCATAAAATACAGAATAATAGAACCGGACGATCCTTCCAAATGGTAAAACCATTCCAGTTCGCCCGGATACCGGCAATACATTTCGGAAACGGTATAATTTCCAGGCTGCCCGGACTTGTCAGACAGTTTGGGAGCAGAATATTAATTGTTACAGGCAAAGGATCTTTTCTGAAAACATCAGCTGCTGAAACACTTTTCAGGGATATTAAAAAAAGAGGAGCTGCCTGGAATATTATATCAATTCCGGGAGAACCATCGCCTGAAATGATTAATAATGCAGTCAGGAAGACCGGAAGCGAAAGGGTTGATCTTGTTGTTGCAATCGGAGGAGGAAGTGTTATGGATGCCGGCAAAGCGATATCGGCCATGCTGCACATGACTGATTCAGTTAAAGACTACCTCGAAGTTATAGGAACTATGGAGCATCCAGGGACAAAAGTGCCATTTATTGCAGTACCCACAACATCCGGAACCGGTAGCGAGGCAACAAAAAATGCTGTAATTTCCGAAACAGGTATCGATGGTTTTAAACGATCACTCAGACATGATAATTTTGTGCCTGAGATTGCACTGGTAGATCCTGAACTTACCGTTAACTGCCCAGCAGGCATAACTGCAGCAAGCGGTATGGACTGTTTTACACAGTTAACCGAGGCATATCTTTCAGTAAAATCAAACCTCTACACTGATGCTCTTGCCCTTAAGGGACTTAATGCAATAAAAAAATCTCTCGCAAGAGTTTGTAAAGATGGCAGCGATTTAGATGCAAGAGGGGGGATGTCATTTGCAGCTCTTACCTCAGGGATTTGTCTTGCAAATGCAGGACTGGGGGCAGTACATGGATTTGCCTCATCGATAGGTGCACTATATAATATTCCTCACGGAATAATATGCGGTACGCTTATGCCTTCAGCAAATGAAGCGAATGTTACGGCTTTACGGAGAAGTGAAAACAAAGAAGCCCTTGCTAAATATTCCACCCTTGGAAAGTTGTTTCTTGAAAAGGAGAATGGTAATGATGATTATTTTATTGACGGATTCACAGAATATCTGTACAGTCTCAGCGAACAGATAAAATTGCCCGGACTGAAAACAGCTGGTGCTGATGAAAATGATTTTGAAACTATAATCAAAAACACCGAATGCAAGAATAATCCGGTAAAACTTACACCTGACGAACTTCTGGTAATCCTTCAGAAAAGATACTTTTAATAAATACTCCGTGAAACTCCGTACTTATTCCGTGTAACTCTGTGTTTTATTTTTTAACACGGAGTTGCACTGCGTTTTAACGGAGTTACACTGTTTTAAAAATTATGAATAAATTTATATGTTAATTAAGTTTGATTAACTTAAAACACCTGATATGAAACTAAAAAACCTCTCAATCATTACATTAACATTTTTACTGTTAATAATTTCACAGTACTCTCAGGCACAGCTGCCAAAAGAAACTGAAGCTCAGAAGATCCAGAGAATGAAATGGTGGACCGATGCAAGATTCGGTATGTTTATTCACTGGGGCCTTTATGCTCTACCTGCAAGACATGAATGGGTAAAGAACTATGAACGACTGACCAATGAACAATATCAGAAGTATTTCGAAAATTTTAATCCTGACCTTTATGATCCGAAGGAATGGGCGAAACAGGCTAAGGCCGCCGGAATGAAATATGTTGTTCTTACTGCCAAGCACCATGAGGGATTCTGCCTTTTCGATTCCAAGTTTACTGATTATAAGGCAACAAATACTCCTTATGGGAAGGATCTTATTAAAGAGTATGTTGAGGCATTCCGGTCAGAGGGATTGAAGGTTGGATTCTATTACTCACTTATTGACTGGCACCATCCCGATTATACTATTGACAGGGTTCACCCTCAGAGACAGAATACCAGTGAGGAGTATGCAGCCCTGAACAAAGGGAAAGATATGAGCAAGTACCGCGAATACATGAAGAATCAGGTTCGTGAGCTGCTTACCAACTATGGCGAAATAAGCATTATATGGTTCGACTTCTCATTTCCCGGAGAAAATGGCAAAGGAAGAAATGACTGGGATTCGGAAGGACTTCTTAAGCTTGCACGCTCTCTGCAGCCCGGCATTATAGTTGACGATCGTCTCGACCTGAAAGATGTTGAGGGTGGATGGGATTTTGTATCTCCCGAACAGGTAAAAGTCTCAAAATGGCCAGAGTATAATGGTAAAAAGATTCCCTGGGAAACATGTCAGACCTTTTCAGGCTCATGGGGCTACTATCGTGATGAGCATACATGGAAGAGCAATGCACAGCTGCTTGAACTGCTCATCGAATCGGTAAGCAAAGGAGGTAATCTTCTTTTGAATGTCGGTCCTACTGCCAGGGGGACATTTGACCAGAGGGCACAGGACAGGCTTAAATCGATAGGAGAGTGGATGAAGCTGAATAACAGGTCGATTTACGGTTGCACCGAAGCTCCTGCTGAGTTTACTGCTCCGGCAAATACGGTTTTGACATACAATCCCGTTACGAAGAGGCTTTATATTCACATGTTGGCTTATCCGATGGGAAAACTGAATCTGAAAGGAATGAATGATAAGGTTAAATATGTGCAGTTCCTTCACGATGCATCGGAGGTTAAATTCAATGCAGGAACAGGCGAAGAATCGGGTACCCTTTCTCTTAATCTTCCGATTCAGAAACCTCCTGTGGAGATAGCAGTACTCGAAGTTTATCTCAAGTAGGTACTAGGTGCTGGGTGCTGGGTGCTGGGTCAAAATTACCAGAACCTGGCACCCGGCACCGGCACCCGGCACCCGGAACCCGGAACCCGGAACCTGGAACCCGGAACAAATTATATACTAACCGTATCATATACCACCACCTTCTCCCAGAGATCCCGGCAATCCTCAATGAACTTCAGGTGTTTAGTGTGGGTCTGGTATATATCCTGATCCTCTTTGTTTTTATAAGTGGTTAAGATTGAATAGGTGTATGTTGTATCAATGACATCCCGGTTGGTGGGAGCCGGAACACCAATATGTGAATCAATAATTGTTTCGATGGTAACAAGTTCCCGGGCAGCCTTTTCAAACTTCGTTCTGGCTTCCTGATTTGAAGGATCTTTAAGCCAGAAAAAGACATGATGTATAAAAAGCCCGGACAGACCTTTTGTATCACTGGTACTGCATGCTGATGCAGAAATAATTCCTGCTCCTGCTGCTCCCATGGCTGATTTTTCAATAAAAATCCTTCGGTTAAGTTTCTTATTCATTGTATTAAATTTCGATTACAAGTATTGTGTCAATTTTCACCTGTGGCTTTCTAAAAAATACATTTATTTTAAATAGCATCCCTTCCGCCTTCCGCCTTCAGCCTTACCGATCATTCTATTGAATATAGCCAGCTGTTCTTTCATTGCTGCAACTGTATCAGCAGGTTCGGTCCGGGCTTCGAGAAGAATCCATCCTTTGTATCTGATCGCTTTGAATAATTCAAAAAGCTGCTGGTAAGGATAGTTGCCTTCATTCAGCTCTCTTACATGTACTGTATCGCCGAACCAGCCTTTAAGCGAATTGAAATTTGCCTCAAGTCCGGGTGGAAGGAGGTCCTGGTCATTGCAGTTCCAGCAGATCTTCACATCAGGCTCTGTTACCTGATCAAAGATAGCCTTCATAACAGGTATCTCCTGAGTTTTGTTCCCGTGTACCTCCACCCTGACAAGCTGACCATAATCTTTTGCAAACTTACCAACCTCGTTCAATGAAGCAGCTATTTGGGAAATAGTCTTTTCGGGTGGTATATCAGCCGGAAGATCATTTGGTTTCACTTTGATACCGCTTGCCCCTATGTCTGCACAAAGCTTAATATATTCTTTTGTCTGTTCAATGTTCTCGCGAAGCTTTGCCTGATCAGGGCTATGATATTCAAAGTTGGCTCCGTATCCGATACAGGTAACATTACTGTCGGCGAACCTCTTCTTAACATCTGCCCGCTGGGTTGTACTTAGTGCTGTTTCAACACCGTGAGCATGCTGGGTACGCAACTCTACTCCCCTGTAGCCTGCATGTTCACAGTTTGTTATTATTGTGGGAAGGTCCCAGTGCTGTGCCCAGAGGTAGGTAACCAGACCGAACTGCATACCTTCTTTATGAGAGGGAGCACATGCGGTTAAATGCCTAAGGGCTGCAAAGCCAGCTCCTGCAGCAAGGGTATTTTGCAGGAAATGACGGCGTGATATTGTCTTTTTCATAATAATAATGGTTGATTCATACCCCTAAAGTAATCATAAAACTTATAACCGCATTCAGGGTACTGTTTGCTATTATTTTTTAATTTTATAAAAAAAAAAGACATGAAAAAGTCAAATCTTAATTCACGACGTGAATTCCTGCAGAAATTGCTCGCTGCTTCGGCAGTTGCAGGAACATTTCCCTTCCTGGATTGTGTTAAGGAAACTGAAGTTTTTTTTAAAAAGGGCAAGATGCCACTCAGACCTTTAGGAAAGACTGGTCATATGGTTGGCATATACAGTCTTGGAGGCCAGGCTACAGTTGAGACTCCCGGGAAGGAAGACCTTGCGGTTCAGATTATTAACAAGGCTATCGACCTTGGTATCAACTATATTGATACTGCAGCAGCCTATGGACGAAGTACTGCCACTTTAACGAAGGAAAATGCTATGGGGACCAGTGAAAGGAATATAGGGCAGGTTATGAAAACCCGTCGTAATGAGGTATTCCTGGCATCCAAGACACATGATCGTACATATGACGGATCAATGAGGCTTATGGAAAAAACTCTTAAAAACCTTCAGACCGACCATCTTGATCTCTGGCAGGTACATAATGTGAAAAAAGCAGAAATAACAGAACTCGATAAGTGGTTTGCTGCTGATGGCGTTATCAAGGCAATGGAAAAGATGAAGGATCAGAAGGTTATAAGGTTTATAGGGTTTACAGGTCATGAAGGGCCCGAAGTACTTAAAGCAATGGCTGAGCGGTATCCCTTCGATAACGTACTTGTTGCACTGAATGCTGCAGATAAGCATTATGATCCTTTTATCGAGAAATTTCTTCCGACCGCAGTATCGAAAAACATGGGCATTGTTGGAATGAAGATCCCTGCTCGTGACAGGATCTTTTCCCATGGCGGAATTATTACCATGAAAGAGGCAATGGAATATGTAATGACACTTCCTATAAGTACAATAATTGTCGGTCTGGACGATATTGCACAGCTTGAGGAGAATATAAGGATAGCTGAGAATTTCAAGCCCCTGACTGCTGATCAGATGCTTGCTATTGAAGAGAAAACGAAGCCATACTATAAGGATATTATGTTCTTTAAGCTTCTTTCCGAATGGCCGGCAGAGTGGTAGTCTTTATTGGCCTTCTGACACTTCTGGGATGCAGGTCCGGGGCGCCCGGGCCAGGTGTTCAGGAGATCAGCGTTCCTTTTGATAATGACAGTACTCTGATTTTCAATGGCAAAACACTTGAAGGCTGGGAAGTTACAAATTTCGGACCCCAGGGACCAGTAACAGTCTCAGGAGGGGAAATTATTCTTGGAATGGGGGATGGCTGCACGGGAATAACCTATTCCCGTGATGTTCCTCACACAGATTATGAGATTACACTTGATGCCCGCAGGAAAGAGGGTAACGATTTCTTCTGCGGGCTGACTTTTCCTGTGGGAAATGATTTTTGCACGTTTATTGCAGGAGGATGGGGAGGAACAACAGTTGGTCTGAGTTGTATTGACGGAAAGGATGCGGCAGAAAATGAGACAACAACAATGCATAACTTCGAAAAAAACAGGTGGTATGCAATCAGGCTGCTTGTGACAGGAAGCAGAATAGAAGTATGGATAGATGAGGAGAAAGTTGTTGACATGGAAACTAAAGGGCGGAGAGTTTCAATACGTCCTGAAGTTACTCTCTCCAGGCCTTTGGGAATAGCGTCGTGGAATACTACTTCAGGAATCAGGAAGATAAGGTTAGAAAGTAAAGAATAAAAAGGCAACAGGCGACAGGCGACAGGCGACGAGGAAAATGAAAATGAAAATTAAATAAGAAACATGGAACAGAGTTGGCAGTAGGCAGTTGGCAGTTGGCAGCAACAAGCACCCAGCAACAAGCACCCAGCAACCAAAAGACATCAATACACACAAAATGAAAAAACTATCGACACTAATAGTCTCAGCACTTTTCATAATCAGTTCTATGTATGGACAGTATTATAAAGCGATAACTGTGGAGGCAGGCACTCCGGTTGCTGAAAAATTTCCTGCCGGTACAAGGTATCTCTATCCCCAGTTTACTGATGGTACTGTTAATATGAGAACAGGGGCTGTCAGCAACTCCAGGCTGAATTTCAACCTTCTTCTCGGCGAGATGGAATTCATCAGCAATGCAGATACTCTGGCAATTGCCCGGAAAAAGGATCTGAGCATTGTAACAGTTGCACAGGATACATTTATATACCGGAACAGTTATCTGAAGCTTATCCACAGCGGTACCGTAAAAGTTCTGGTCAAAGACTGGTTCAAGCTGACTGATATTGTAAAGAAAGGTGCAATGGGTGCACCAAACCGTAATTCGGCAATCGACTCCTACACATCTATACCTACAGGCAAACAACTTCTTGCACTCATTCCAGCAGAGGATCTTGTTTTCAGAAGAACTCTTGAATTTTATATTCTGAAAAGTGATGGCGACCTTATTGAATTCAAAAAGAAAAATATACTGGATATCTATCCGGAGAAAGAGAATGACATCCAGAAGTTTCTCAAAGCAAATAAAATTGATTTTGAGGAACAAGCTGATATACTGAAGCTTGCCGACTTTCTGGCAATACTATAGAGGCTGTAGAAGCAATAGAGGCTGTAGAGGCTATAGATGCTGTAGAGGCTGTATAGGCGTAGAGATAAAGAAGATAAAGCCTCTAAAGCCTCTAAACCCTTTAAAGCATTGTTCTAGTGATTTTTCAAATAATGTGATTTTAATATGAAAAGAAGTATTCTTATTTTGCTGTCAGTTTTAATAATGGTTTCCTGCAAGACTAATGAATTATATCTTAATGTTGTTGAACCTGCACCTGTTCAGATTCCATCATCAGTTCAGAATGTGGGAATCATAAACCGGTTTCTTCCGACCGATGAAACAAAGGTTATCGATGCAATTGACAAGACACTTTCTCTTGAAGGCAAGAACCTTGATAAAGACGGTTCAGCAGAAAGTGTCAGAGGTCTTGCTGATGAATTATCAGGTAATGTCAGATTTGCATCAGTTGCGGTGATTGATGATATTAAGTTCAAAACATCCGGTTTTCAGAGTTTTCCAACGCCGCTTACATGGGAAATAGTTGAAATGATCTGCGCTGAGAAGAACACCGATGCCCTGTTCGCTCTGGAGAGGTATGATACGGATACTCATGTCAATTATTCATCCCGGAAAGTTGAAATAAAAACCCCTGTAGGCAGTATCCCCGGTCTTGAACACCAGGTTGATATGCAGACAGTTGTTGAGACAGGATGGAGAATTTACCATCCTTCATCAAAATCAATACTCGATGAATATGTCTATGATGAATCAATTGTATTCACAGGAAAGGGTGTAAATCCGCTGGTGGCTGCTGCTGGCCTGATAGGACGAAAGGATGCCGTTAACCAGGTAAGTAATAAAGCAGGAAGAGAATATGCAATGAGGATCTTACCATACCAGATAAGAGTTTCGCGTGATTATTATGTCAAGGGTACAGATAATTTCAAGATAGCAACGAGAAGGGCTCAGCTGGGGAAATGGGATGAGGCCGGTGAACTGTGGGAAAAGGAAACAAACAATTCAAACGGTAAGATAGCAGGCAGGGCATGTTACAATATGGCTATAATCAATGAGATAAACGGTGATCTTAATACAGCGCTCGGATGGGCACAGAAAGCCTATGAGGATTACAACAATAAGCTGGCACTGAATTATGTAAGGATCCTTGAAAACAGGAGGTATAAGGACGATATCGTGAAGGCACAGTAAAAAGGCGATAGGCTACAGGCTACAGGCGACAGGCTTTAGGACCTTGAACCTGGAACATGAAACTTGAAACTTGAAACTTGAAACAAATCAACATCCCCCTGCCCCCTTCAAAGGGGGAATAAGCTAACTTTGAACCTTAATTAAGATCAGTGAACCAGAGACAATGGCTTATAAGTCTTTAAAAAGTAAAAGTATTAATCCGGTTGAACCTCCCTGCAGGAAGACAATTTACAATTCGAAGGAGGAGGCAGAAGATATGATCAATTATATAAATGAGAACAGGACTGCAAAAACAATCAATGCATACAAATGCAATTCCTGCGGTTTCTGGCATCTGACAAGTAAGAAAAGCAAATACCTGTAATAAACATACTTAAGGTATTGAATCAGATTTATCGTCCCGGGAGCTTTTTCTTCAGATTCTCCTTATAAGATCATTCAAAGCTTGTGAAATCTCTGTAAGTTTCATACTATCAACAATTTCAATATTGTCTTTAGGGGTATGAGTGATATCCTGCCCGTTAATATTGTCAATAAACCATTTTGAAGATACAGCTATTGCAGGTACCCCGTATTGCAGGAAGATGCTGTGATCACCCTGCGGCCATTGAATTCCCTCTGTAAGACCGGAATATTTTTCAATCACCCTGTGTGTTTCAGCAAGCATACTTTCAGGCAGGTCAAACAGTGAAACTGCAGAAGGACCATCTCTGTACCCGGCACCGTCTATATTAATATTCAACAATATTTCATTGAATCGGTTATGATTTGACATAATATAATTCATCTGCCCCGGAACGGCATAATAGTCTTCACCATTCAGTGCAACAAGTTCTATTAGTCTTTCTCCATTATAATTGCTTAATAGTTCCGCAAGTAAAAGCAGAACAACAATCCCGCTTGCATTATCAATTGCACCCGGTGTGCCTTTCTTTGCATCTATATGTGCCGTAACCACAATCCTGCGGGCACCTGTTTTTCCCCTTGTAGCAATTATATTAAATCCCTTTCCGGGGATTCGCCTTGATCTGGATTCGAGAAATATATTCTTACCGGCATACTGCATTAATTTCTGTCCTTCCTCTTCGGTCATATATACAGATGGTATATTGAAATCCCCATCTTCAATAAGCGGAAAGGGATAAACACCACCGGCAAGTGCAGCATTTCGACCTGTAGCACAGATAATTGCCTTAGGTTCCCCTTTTTCCAGAAGCGCTATAATCCTCTGATGTTCCTCCGGATTATAAAACACAAAATTCTTGGGCATCAGCTGCTCCCTGGCCAGATCGCCTGAAAGCAGAAGTAATTTATCTTTCGGATTTAGTTTTTCCAGCTCATTGAAGGTTGTTGCTGCTACCAGGCTGGCTTCTCCGGCAAAGGGAAGAGAATAAGGACTTACAAGGACATCGAAATAAATGTCATCCGTACGAAGAATTGCACCATTTTCCTCCCAGTCAATAGCCTCAAATTCTGTTTTGCCGGTATCCCAGCCAAGACGTGAGAATTCCTTCTCAAGAAAACTGGTTGCCATTATGTTGCCACTGCTGCCAACACACCTTTCTTTTATTTCGCGACAGAGTATATTGAGATATCTTTCACTCTTTTCGAACAGATTATTAGTCATACCTGAAACAAATTAATTAAAATGGTAATTTATTTTATAGCCTAGTAACGAATGCCTTTCATTCGTAAAAGACTGGGTGGATACCTTATAGAAGAGATCAAAGCTGAATTTTCTGTTCCTGCTGTAAATTGATACTCCCGGAGCCATAGATATTGCGAAAGTACTGCCTTTGCCAATTATAGTATCAGGATTCTCCTGGTAGCTAAAGTGATAAACCGGAGAGAGTTCGAGAAAACCCTGAACTCTTTTTCTGGCCGGGGAAGAATACCTGCCTGTAACTCCAATTCCGATGCCTGGTGAATCATCATAAGGTTGTCCTTTTTCATTAACCTGGGTATCAAAAAAGTAACCTGTAACTTCTGCTGCAACTGTTACCGGATCAATAATTTTATATCCGTATTTTATACCGCCAATATATCCCTCTGTATCATAATTCTTTGTAAACAAAGGATTGAACTGAATTCCTATTAAATGTTTCCCGGAGAAACCTGGTAAACGGTTTTCGTGACTTTTTTTCTCCTGGCAATGAAGCGGATGAATAAATCCTGAAATAAGGAATAAAAGCAGATTCATTGACAACCAATAATTCTTCACTCTTTAAAAACTTTGTTGCAGATCAAATGTACAAATGATTAAAGAAAGTACAAGGAGCAGTATGCGAAATCCTCAACTGACCATTAATACATCGGGAATTTTACTTGTTTCAGAATTTCCATTGGAAGTTATCAAGACCAAAACTTTCTTTTACTAACTTAGTGACCTGTACAAAGAAACTATCTTAATAATTTAATAATTACCTGACCTATGAAAACAATCACACTTTTTTCTGCATCGTTGCTGGTGGCATTTATGATCACCTCATGTAAAACTCAGTGTGCTCCTGAAGCAGCACCTGTTAAAACTGATATCTCAGAATTTATCGGACAATGGACAATTGACGTTGAAGGCGGAGGCGTTAGCTGGCTTGAAGTTACACAGCAAGACTCATACCTCGATGGCAAACTTCTTTGGGTAGGAGGAAGCGTACTTCCTGTTTCGGGTGTCTTCCTTGCAAAAGATCATGTACTGATGGTACAGCGGGAAACCCGCACTGTTGTAAGGGAAAAGGATGCAAATGATGTTATTGTAAAAAAAAGTGCATATACAGTCTGGCTTGAGATCGTGAAAAAAGGAGATAAAATGGAAGGAATATTCCTTAATCCAAGGAATAACGGACTTGGTGTTGATACAGCAAAATTTGTTGGCACAAAACTCCCTGCTCCTCCTGCTGCCCCTGATCTTTCAAAAGTAAAATATGGTGATCCTGTTACTCTCTTCAATGGTAAGGATCTTACAGGCTGGAGACTTATCGATGAAAATTCCAAAAGTGCATGGTCTGTTAAGGATGGTATACTGGTAAATGATCCTGTTCAGGTTGAGGGACAACCTCATATCTATTATGGTAATCTGAGAACAGAACAGGAATTTGAGGATTTCAATCTTAAGCTGGAGGTAAATATACCTAAGGGAAGCAACAGTGGAGTTTATCTCAAAGGAATGTATGAGATACAGGTTGTTGATTCATACGGTAAAGATCTCGATGCACATAACATGGGAGGTCTTTACAGCAGGGTAAGTCCGACTGTAAATGCAGAAAAGAAAGCCGGTGAATGGCAGACAATGGAAATGACTCTCTGTGACAGGCATGTTACAGTTATCCTTAACGGAGTTAAGATTATTGATAATCAGCCTGCTTATGGTCCAACCGGGGGAGCTATAATATCAGATGTATTCTCAAAAGGCCCGATTTATCTCCAGGGCGATCATGGTACTGTTAATTACAGGAATATTGTTTTAACGCCTATTATTAAGTAGATATGTACTCACCCCCATCCCCCTCTCTACTGCGTAAAGAGGGGGCGTAGTCCAGATGGATCATTGGGTTCCCCCCTCTTTGCGAAGCAGAGAGGGGGAATCAAAGGGGGTGAGTTCAGGCAATATTCAAAATATATTAATCCTTAGAATTATGGATGATTCAAACAAATCAACCCGACGTGAATTTATCGGTAAGGCCGGACTTGTAACAGCCGGAGTTTCATTAGGTGTTACCTCACTTACTGCCGCCGGTTATAACCGGATAATTGGGGCCAATGACAAGATCAGGATGGGTTTCATCGGAGTTGGCAACAGGGGATCACAGCTTCTTAAACTTTTTATGGACCAGCCCGACCAGGAAGTTGCTGCTCTTTGCGATATCTATGAGCCATATCTTAATCGCGACAGGAGCAGGGTTGACCAGAGATATCTTTCGGTAATGCCCGGTCAGATTCCAAAAATGGGAGAAAATTTCCCGGTTAAACCAACTCTATACAAGGATTTTCGTAAACTTCTTGAGGACAAAAGCATTGATGCCGTCTGTATTGCCACGCCTGATCACTGGCATGCCCTTCAGGTTATAGCTGCAGTAAAAGCCGGAAAGGATGTTTATGTGGAGAAACCTCTTACCAATACCCTTTTTGAGGGAAGAAAGATGGTGGAAGCCGCTGAAAAGAGCGGCAGGATTGTGGCTGTTGGTCTTAACAGAAGAGGCAATGTGGTATTCCAGAAACTGGCAAAGGAGCTGGCGGAAGGTAAAATTGGCAAAATTTCAGTGGGACGGGCTGCCAGGATAAGCAATATGGCACCTTATGGCATCGGCAATCTGAAAGCGGAAGAGCCACCGAAGGATTTTGACTGGGATATGTGGCTGGGTCCAAGGGAATATCGTAAATACCAGTACAATATAGCGCCATATATGTTCCGCTGGTGGAGCCAGTATTCAAGCCAGATGGGCAACTGGGGTGTTCATTACATGGATGCAATCAGGTGGCTGATGGGTGAAAGGGCGCCTGTGGCCATTACTGCCCACGGAGGTAAATATGTTCTTGACCATGATGCTGATATTCCTGATACTATGCAGGTCACATTTGAATTTGCTTCAAAGAAGCTGATCTCTTTCGGTATATATGAAGCTACAGGCGGTGATATTTTCCCGTACGGCGAACTTGAACTCAGAGGGACAAAAGGAAATGTTTATGCCAATGAAAGAGGATATAAGGTAATCCCTTCTTCAGCAGGGCAGTTCCAGTCATGGAAAAAACAGATTGAGGAAGAGGAGTTTAAAAATCCGAGCCAGATCCTTGATGATGGCAGCAGCGCTGACAGCACATCAGGGCTGATCAGGAATTTCCTCGATTGTATCAGATCACGCAAGCAACCATACTGCAACCTTGAGGAGGGACACCGTTCAACCTCTTTTGCACATCTTGCAAATATTGCTGTTGTTACAAAGGAAAGGCTGCTTTGGGACGCTGATAAAGAGAGATTTACGAACAGCGAAAAAGCCAATGAGATGCTCCGATATGAATACAGGAGTCCCTGGAAACTTTAAGTTAATATCATGCAGAACAGGAGAGATTTTATTTCAACAGTATCGGCAGCAGGTGCAGCTTTGCTTGTAAATCCCATAAATGTTACCGGTATAGCAACCCCGCATCCGACACCCGGTAAAATTAAGGTAAGCAGGGTAAGTGCCAATTTTGAAAGGGAGCCATTGATACGGCCATTTGGTTTCAAAGGTGGTTATATGAGTGAGATCTGGCAGTCAATTGCTTATATGGAAAGTGAATCAGGCAATCATTCAATTGGTCTTTGCTCGCAGAGCGTACTCTGGTCTGATGCAAGTGTCTTTGCGTCACATTCCGAAAGCGGAGGCAATGCACTTATGTACGCTATGACAGAAAGAGCAATGCAGATTATTAAAGGTCAGACTTTTACCTCTCCTGTTGAACTGCTCGATATCCTTTATCCGGAGATTTATGAATACGGCAAAAAGATAACAGCCAATCCTTCGCTTCGAAAGACATTTGCACTGAATGCACTTGTGGCAACGGATAACGCTGCATGGCTTTTATATGCAAAGGAGAATAATATTAAAACATTTGATGACCTTGTACCTGAAGCTTATAAGCCGGCACTATCGCATAAGCATAATAAGGTAGCCGGAATACCATTGATGGCATATACTATTCCAATAAATGAGATAAAAGCTGCTACTGATCAGGGGTATTTCTTTATGAAAATAAAGATAGGCCAGCCTGGCACACAGGCAGAGATGCTCGAAAAAGACATGGCCAGGCTTACTGCAATCCATCAGGCTATCGGTAATGTTAATACATCCTATACAAAAAATGGGAAGCTTCCCTATTATTTTGATGCAAACGGCAGATATGAATCGAAGGAAACCCTGCTCAGGCTTCTTGATCATTCCAGGAAGATAGGGGCCTTTGATCAGATAGCAATAATAGAGGAACCCTTTCCTGAAGAGCTTGAGATTGATGTACACGATATACCTGTAAGGCTCGCAGCAGACGAAAGTGCACATACTGTTGAGGATGCACTGAAACGTATTGAAATGGGATATAAAGCGATAGCTCTTAAGGCAATAGCAAAGACACTTAGCATGACAATGAAGATTGCACAGGCTGCATATGATAAGAAAGTCCCCTGTTTTTGTGCCGATCTGACTGTAAGTCCGGTACTTGTTGAATGGAATAAAAATGTTGCTGCAAGACTTGCATCATTTCCGGGAATCGGTGATCTCGGGCTTGTTGAGAGTAACGGGCACCAGAATTACAGGAACTGGGAAACGATGAAGAGCTATCATCCTCAGGTGAATGGAAAATGGGTGGATGTGAAGAAAGGTGTTTATGAACTCGATGATGAGTTCTACACCTCCGGAGGCGGTATCTTTGATCCTATGCCTCACTATGAAGAAATGTTTCTGCCTCATAAATAATTTATAACCACAGAGGACACAGAGGTTTTTCACAGAGTTCACTAAGGTTTTAATCTCAGTGACCTCGGTGTATTTCTCTGAGATCTCTGTGGTTAAAAAATTTATTTCACTTATTTCATTTCTGACCGATACAATAAAGATTGTCAGCAGTGCGGATAATTATATTATTTCCTGTAATTGCCGGTGTGGCATAAACTTCACCTTCAATCTTATTGCGCGATACTATATCAAGTCTTCTTCCCTCTTTCATCACAGTGGTCTCACCAGCAACTGAAGTAAAATAAATGTTTCCGCCGGCATAAAGAGGGGAGGAGTTGTATTTAGCTGTCATTCGTCTAGTATATACCTGTGTACCTGTTGCTGCATCGATACAGATGAATTGATTTTTAGTATTTATTGTATAGATGAGTCCATCTTTTATCAGCGGGGTAAGAAGCTGAAGTACCGGTTCCCTGAATCTCCACTTTACATAGGGAGTTGAAGTAATGTCACCTGTCCCTGACGGATCAATTGCTACAAGTTCAGAATATTGGTCCCCGTCAGCAGGAGTTACGAATCCGGTATAGAAGTACACAATCCCATTATCTGATACAGGCATAGAAATAGTTGAATCTTCACCCTGTACAAATCTCCAAACCTCTTTTCCGGTAAGTAAATCATAAGCTATGCACACTGCAGAACCGTTTGATATGAGAAGATCCCTTCCATTTACATTTACAACAATAGGGGTTATGTAAGCTTTCTTCCCGATAGGCTTAAGCTTGTCATAGAGTTCTTTTGGCCTGTCAGTTTTCCATATTGTCTTTCCAGTAGCTTTGTCAAGTGCAATAATATACTGAATATCAGTTCCTTCGATGTGAAGGATGACCATGTTTTTATAAATTATGGGTGAAGAAGCCGGACCCTGAACATGTTCGCAGTTAAGGTCAGTACGTTTCCATGCCACAGAGCCGTCTTTTGTTTTAACACATGCAGTTCCGGATGTTCCGAAATGAAAATATACAAAACCCTGTTCAATACAGGGGGTAGGAGTGGCGTATGTATTGAAATCATGTTTGGAATATGTACTGGCTGACTCGAAGAGCTTAAGGTTAAATATTTCCTTACCTGTTTTTTTATTCAGACAGACACCAAACATCTGCTTACCGTCGGTGGTGGCAGTTGTAAGCCATACCTGGTCTCCCCATACCACGGGTGAAGACCATCCTTTACCGCTAACAGGAACCTTCCAGATTACATTGGTTGAATCATCCCATTTTGTCGGAACGATCAGCTCTTCTCTGGAAATACCATCAAGGTTACTGCCTCTGAAATGGCTCCAGTTCGTATTCTGCGATTTTAAACTGCCGGCAGAAATGATTAACAGAGCAGTGATTACAATAATTAGTTTCCTCATGTTATTGATTTGATTTGGTCCATTACGTTTTCGGGTTCAAATACTTTCTTCCAGTCATCCCTGATAAATTCCTTCAACCCTCTCTCAAGTGCTTTATTGGC
>Ga0129298_10000240_pt1 | contig 20539 bp, 23 predicted proteins | sample I19B2metaG_FD_94707 | JGI IMG/M metagenome (GOLD analysis project Ga0129298, IMG submission 94707) | Lake sediment bacterial and archeal communities from Gulf of Boni, Indonesia to study Microbial Dark Matter (Phase II) - ​I19B2 metaG | ecosystem: Environmental > Aquatic > Freshwater > Lake >... | reverse complement strand
ATAATAAGCATTCTCAAATTGGATTCGGAGCGGCCTCGCCATCAACAGAACTTCTACAAAAATCCAAAGACAAAGTCAAGAATAAAGATTTGACCCCATTCACCCCGTAAGTTTATCAAATTGGGATAAAAATCAATGGAGAGATAGCTTTAACTCAGCCTTTGGAGAGGATACTTCTTCTCTTTTAATCCTTTTTCAATCTCGCGGATATGATCTGGACCACGGGTCTCCAGGACCAAGATCACTTTTGAGAATCCGATGGGAATATCCTTCGCCGCCCTTTCGTGGACGATGTGAAGGATGTTGGCGTCACAATCAGCAACAACGCCAGTAAGCTTTGCCAGAGCGCCTGGAACATCTCTCAACATGACTCCGAAACGGACGACCCTTCCCGTTTGAGCCAGGCCCTTCTCAATGATCCGATCCAGGAGATGTACATCAATATTTCCACCGCTGATGACGAGAACGACTTTCTTCGCCTTGATCTCTCTTCCCTTCGATAATAAGACGGCAAGAGGAGTAGCTCCTGCACCTTCTGCTACCACACGCTTCCTTTCCATCAACATAAGAATGGCTGAGGCAATCTCCTCCTCTTTGACCGTGAGGATTTCGTCCACTTTCTTTTCGATGATGGGGAAGGTGGTTTCCCCAACTCTTCGGAGGGCAATCCCATCGGCCAGTGTTGGCTGGACCTTCACCTCCACAATCCCTTTTCTTTTCCAGGAATAGAAAGCGGATGGAGCATGAGCGGCCTGAACTCCGATGATCTTCACCTGAGGTCTTCTCTTTTTAACAATTGTGGCGATTCCTGAGATCAAACCTCCCCCACCAACAGGGACCACTATCGCTTCAACCCCTGGAACCTCCTCCAAGATCTCAAGGCCGACTGTACCCTGTCCGGCAATCACCTGCTCATCGTCAAAGGGGTGGATGAAGTATTTTCCTTCCACCTCCAATTTTCTTGCATAGCTGAGGGACTCATCCGTATCCTGGCCAGAGAGGATGACTCCTCCGCCGTAAGAACGAGTAGCCATCTGCTTTGCAATAGAGGCTCCCTCGGGCATTACAATCGTTGACTCGATCCCTAAGAGTGAAGAGGCAAAGGCAACTCCCTGAGCATGGTTTCCAGCAGAGGCGGCCACAACTCCTCTCTTCCTCATTGAAGGACTCAATTGAGACAATTTATAGTAAGCCCCTCTGATTTTGAAGGAGCCGGTCTTCTGGAGGTTTTCGAGTTTAAGATAAACCTCTTTGCCGGTGAGCTTTGAAATGGCATCTGAATAGAGCATTGGGGTCCGAAGGATGACTTCCTGAAGCTGATTTTGTGCCAGTTCAATCTCTTCCCACAGTTTCAATCTCATGGATTCCCTTCCTTAATAGACTGATCCGAGGCATTCCCGAAACGGGATTTTGATCCACCCATACTTCACATCCATAAACGGTTTCAATTATCTCCTTAGTGATGACCTCTTTGGGAGCACCCATTTTATAGATTCTCCCTTCCAGGAGGAGGATGAGCCGATCACAAAATTCAGAAGCAAGGTTCATATCGTGAGTCGCCATGACGATGGTGAGGCCTCTCTCCCGATTAAGGGAGAGAATGAGATCCAAGAATTCGATTTGATGATGGATGTCCAAGTTGGCGCTAGGCTCGTCCAGAAGAATCACTTCCGGCTCCTGAGCTAAGGCCCTGGCGATAAACACCCTCTTCCTTTCTCCACCCGAGAGTTCATCAATCGGTCGTTCAGAAAAATTTACGATCTCTGTCCATTCCATAGCCTTTTTTGCAATTTCCAGATCTCTCCCGCTTTCGAACATCAGGTAGCCCAGATAAGGAGACCTTCCCATCAGGACGATCTCTATCACTCGGAAAGGGAAGAGAGGATAGGTCTCTTGAGCAACCACCGCAATCCTCTTGGCGATATCCATCCGACTCATTCTATTTAAAGGAGCGAGTTCAAAAAGGACTTCCCCCTGTTGAGGGGAGAGGAGGCGGTAGAGAATTTTCAGGAGAGTGGTCTTTCCAGAGCCATTGGGACCAATCACTCCGATAAACTCCCCTTTCCCGACTTGAAAAGATATATCTTGGAGAACCCAGTCTTTTTGATAACGGAATGAGATCGAATGGACATCGATCATAATGTCTTCACGACCTTTCTTGTCCTTAAGAGATAGATGAAGAAGGGACCTCCAAAGGCAGCAGTGATGACACCCACGGGTAACTCAGTGGGCGCAAGAAGAGTCCTTGCAAATGTGTCGGAGGCGATAAGAAAGGAAGCACCGATCAAAGCGGCTGATGGGAGGAGGAGGCGGTGATCAGGTCCAAAGATTAATCGAACCGTATGGGGAACGATCAGACCCACAAAGCCGATCAGACCGCACACCGACACAGAAGCAGATGTGATCAGAGAAGCCAAGAGATAGGAGATCAGTTTCAGCCGCTCCACATCCACCCCCATTTGCAAGGCACTCTCTTCTCCGGAAAGGATCAGATTTAAGTGGCGAGCTCGGAGGTAGAGAATAAGGAAGCCAAGAAAGATGTAAGGGAGGATGACTGAGATCGCTTCATAATTGGAAAGACTGAAGTCTCCCATCAACCAGAAGATGATGGTATGAAGTTCCTCCTTCTGGGAGATCGAGATAAAGAACATGATGAGGGCAGAGAGAAAAGAGCCGATGATGACCCCGGCCAGCAGCAATGTATTGGGATGGATCTTTCCATCCTGCCTACCGAAGTGGAAGACTATGAAAATGGTGAGAAGGGCTCCGATGAAGGAGGCCAAAGGGAGGCCAACGGAAAGGGTGCTCAATCCCATCAGGATAGCGATGATCGCTCCCACTGCTGCCCCGCTTGAGACTCCAAGGATATAAGGATCGGCCAGAGGATTTCTCAGGAGTGCTTGAAAGATCGCCCCTGAGACGGAAAGCCCAGCTCCTACAAGACCTGCCAATAAAGCCCTGGGAACTCTGAGAGAGAGAATAATAGCCTTCTCTGTTTCAGTCCCAGCTCCCTTCAAACCCAGAACCGATTGGAGGAGGATGGTGATCGAACGAAGGGGTTTCACCTTCACGCTTCCCACCATGATGGAGAAGAGGATGACCAAGATCAATAGGAGGCTAAGGAGAATTGAAATGGTGAGGACTTTTTTCGGTGTGAGGATTTTCATGGCACTTCAATCAATGTCAAATGACAAATTCCAAATTTCAAATTAAATCCAAAGTTCAAAGGTCACCCCCCTTTTGCTAAAGGAGGCTCGGGGGGGATTATTGATTGGTTTTGAACTTTGACATTCCTTTGACATTTGCCTGCCGGACAGGCATAGGTTTTGACATTTGAACTTTAAGAAATTTATTTCTTAAATCTTTCGGGATGAAATATTCGTGCCATCTCCTCCAATCCATCAATAATTCTTGGGGATGGCCGATCAATCAGATCGGAGTCAATAAGGTGGACGCGGCCATTTTTAACCGCAGGGATCACCTTCCAGCGGGACCATTCCTGGAGCGCTCTTTGATAATCGCCTTTCGGGTTCATCGAGCTGATAAGAATCACCTCTGGAGATCTTTTCAAAATCTCTTCCATTCCCAATCGAGGATACATCTCTTTCTCTTTTCCTGCAATATTTTCTCCACCCGCCAGATGGATGAGATCGTCTGCAAAACTCCCCTTTCCCACAGTCACAATGGGAGCCTCTCCGATTTGAAGGAATATCTTCGGCCGAGGAAGACCCTGGCTGAGTTCGATGACTCGTTGTCTCCTCCGGCTCATCCCCTGGATGATTTCGATGGCTTCTTTTTCTCGACCGACGACCTGGCCCAGATGATTAATGCTTTTGAGGACTCCATTAAAATTCTTTGGGAAGATGACATAGGTTGGAAAACCCAATTTTTCTAAACGTTCTACCATATCCCTTGTATTGCCAGCTCCTGTGGCAATGACGAGATCGGGTTTGAGAGAGATGATCCTCTCAAAATCGACGCTGATATAAGTCCCCACCCGAACCCTGGTCTTCGCCCTTTCCGGAAAGTTACAATGAATGGAGGTACCTACAATCTCTTTATCGAGGCCAAGGCCAAAGAGAATCTCGGTGATGTTAGGCGCTAATGAGACGATCCTCTTCGGAGGAAAGGGGATAGCCACCTTCCTTTTCACTTCATCTACAAATTTCAAGGAGGTAGAATAAGAGATCGTTGCCCAAAGGAGAACGGATATTGACAGTACTGTCATTGCGAGCCATTGCGAAGCAATCCGGCGAAGCCGTTGCGAGGGCATAGCCCGTGCCTGCATGCCGAAGTGCCTGTTCTTGGCGAGATGCTTCATACAGGCATGCGTTACAGCACGCAGGCGTGGCAATCCGAAGAGTTCGCTCACTTCGTTCGAGACCCCTCGCAATGATATTCTAATTATCCTCCATATCTTATGGGCAAGCGGACTGATCATTGAAGTTGAAACTTGATTGGAATATTCACCCAACAGGGGATGGTTCCATTCCCTTCGTTGGCAGGGATAAATTTCCATTGTTTCACTGCAGTGAGGGCAGATCGATCGAGGATCTCATAGCCAGAAGACTTTTTCACCTCAAGTCGGCCCACCCGGCCATTCGCAAGAACCTCCACTCTTAAAAGGACCTCTCCTTCATATCCTCTTCTTCTCGCCTCCTGGGGATAAACAGGTTTTGGATTCTCAGCATACTTGGGTCGAACGAAGATCATGCTCTCACTCAAGGGAGGGCTAAGTTTAGCAACGCTTCGGGATTCTTCATGGGGGCCAATGTCGGAAAATGGGGCATCCTTCAATTGTTCTGAGGAGGATGGGGTTAGGGAAACGGAGAGATTTGTACCCTCGGAGGGCGTCTCCTTTAAATGGAGCCAATTCCCATCATCCGAAGATGACACAAGAGGCATCGCTGTGGTAACAATCTCCTTTTCAGCTTTCTCTTCTTTCTTATTTCCCATCTCCGGCTTCCCATTTTCCAATGGGTCTGATCTTGGTTCTTCGAGAGGAATATTTTGGGGGAGGCTCAGGAGAGATTCACCCTCTTCTTTTTTCATCTCACTTCTTACTGGAGGTGGAGAAATAGCCTTCAACTTAGGTTTCTCTTCGCTAACCACCGGCATAACAGTTGGAAGAAGAGAGACTTCGACGTGAAGAGGTGGAATTCGATCGATCTTAAAGCCTGGAAATAAAAGAGTGAGGATAGAGAGAGCGACCAGATGGGTTCCGAATGAGATAGAGAAGAAGATTCTCAGATTCAATGTTTCAAACCTATGCCAAATTCGATTTCTCATACTTCCCTGCCTACCGCAGGCAGCAATAAAAAAACCCGATCTTCCGAGGAAAGACCGGGTTTTCTCAATGCTGCCCTTCACGGCCCCCCACCGAAGACCTACTGTGAAGCGTATTCAGGCAGGTTTTCTGGCTCTCGGATCATCCTACCTCTTGCCCCTTCCCACCCTGAGACCCTTCAACAAGGCTTCGGCCTGAGCTCAGCCGAACGCTCAGGGCTTCGGGTAGTGGATCTGGCAAGTTTCGTCCCCGATTACAGCGGCGTGGCCGCCCCCGACTCTCACGGGGTTCCCCTTTCGGCATTCAGCCACCCGAATACGGATCAATTTTTTTATTGGATATCATAATCTCGGAGTAAATGTCAAATTCAAAAAGCTTAAGAATACGGATAGGACTGCAAATGGAAGATTTCTTACGATTGGAAATAACATGAGTGGAGGAAGAATTGACAATGTGGGAAAATTATAGTATTTTTGGGCACATAAAGGGATTTTCCTTTCAATATACTAAACCTATTAGAAATTGATTTCCAGATGGTGATCGATTGAAGGAGTTTCTTTCTCTCGTTTCAAGACCGGTTAGGTATCTTGGCCAAGAGATCAATTCGGTTAGAAAAGATCCCAGCCAAGTGAGGTTAAACTTCTGTCTCGCCTTCCCGGATGTCTATGAAGTTGGAATGTCCCATCTTGGGATTCAAATCCTTTACGGCATCCTGAATGGTAAGAAATGGGTTGCCTGCGAAAGGGCTTTCGCACCCTGGGTCGACATGGAGAAGGTCTTAAGGAGGAAGAGGATTCCTCTTTCCTCCGTCGAGTCGTCCATCCCTCTCAATCAATTTGATATACTGGGCTTCTCTCTCCAGTATGAGCTCTCTTTCACCAATGTCCTTAATATGCTTGACCTCTGCAGTATCCCTTTATTTTCGCAGGAGAGAGATGAGCGGTTCCCTCTCCTCATCGCTGGAGGTCCAACGGCCTTCAATCCAGAGCCGATTGCCGATTTCTTCGATGGCATTGTCATTGGAGATGGTGAGGAAGTCGTTCTCGAGATTTGTGATCGGGCACTCCAGTGGAAAGAAACGAAAGGGAAAAAAGAGGATCTTTTAGAATCGCTCGCCCAACTCGAGGGGCTCTATGTCCCCAGTCTCCACACGGAGGGTCAGAAGGTTCGCAAGAGGTTTGTTTCCGATCTCAATGAAGTCCCTTTTCCTACCTGCCCGATTCTCCCGTACATGAGGGTGATTCACGACCGTCTCAGTGTAGAGATTGCCAGAGGATGCAAGAGGGGATGCCGTTTCTGCGAGGCTGGATTCATCAACAGGCCTTACCGTGAGAGGAGCCCCAGGACGATTCAGGAAATCCTCAACGCCTCACTCCAACACACGGGTTACGAGGAGGTGTCCTTGCTCTCTCTGAGTGCGGGCGATTACTCGTCTATCGGGCCACTTATCTCTACCCTGATGGACAAATTCGAATCGAAAAAGGTAGCTATCTCTTTTCCCTCCTTAAGGATTGAGAGTATCGTGGGCCATCTCGCCCAGGAGGTGAAACGGGTTAGGAAAACAGGATTCACAATTGCACCGGAGGCTGGCACCGAACGGCTCCGGAGGGTCATCAATAAAGAGATGGATGAGGAGATCCTTTTTCAAGGGCTGAGGGATCTCTTCTCAAAGGGCTGGAAGAATATCAAGCTCTATTTCATGATAGGACTTCCAACAGAGAGGGAAGAAGATTTAAGGGGGATCATCGACCTCTCCAGAAAAATCTTATCGGTGGGAGAGGAACAGAAGATCCATCCCAACGTCAACGTCAGCGTCTCCACCTTTGTCCCGAAACCACACACCCCGTTCCAATGGGAGTCCCAAATGCCATTGGAGAGGATGAAGGAGAAGCTCCTTTTTCTGAAAGGCGAGTTAAAGCGAAACCGCCTCCAGTTTAAGTGGCAAGACCCTCATCTCAGTTTTTTGGAAGGGATCTTTTCAAGAGGGGATCGAGCCCTCTCCAAAGTTTTGGTCGAAGCCCATCGGGTCGGCTGCCGCTTCGACGGCTGGAGCGATCAATTCAACTACACCTTGTGGGAGGAGGCTTTCGAGAAGGTGGGGCTGGAGATGGCTCTCTTAACACGAAGAAGGGATTTCAAAGAGACCGTTCCGTGGTCTTTCATCGAGACAGGAATTGAGCCAAAATTCCTCTGGGAGGAATGTCAAAGAGGTCTGAGGGAGGAGAGTAGTCCTCCATGTCCGGGAGACGATTGCCGTCGGTGCGGAATCTGTGACGGGAAGACGATACAGGTGAAGGAAAACGAACCTGACGAAATCCTCTCCTCTGAAAAGAGGACGAGAGGAGAAACTCGAAGAAAAGGAATCAGGAAAAGGGTCCGTTTAAGATTCACCAAGAAAGGGGAGATTCGGTTCCTCAGCCACTTAGAACTTGCTCATCTCCTCTATCGAGCCTCAAGGAGGGCTGACCTTCCTCTATGCCATTCCGAGGGTTTTCACCCAATGCCCAGGATCATCTTTGCAACAGCCCTCCCCGTAGGCATGGAAAGCCTAACGGAGATCGTCGATCTTGAATTGGAAGGCCGGATCCCCCCTCACGAGGTCATGGAGAAACTCAACCCAATGCTACCTCATGGAATTAAAATCATGGGAGCTGAGGAAGTTCCCCTCCACTCCCTCCCGGCCATGCTTTTCCATCGCTCGGTCTATTGGATTCCAGTGGATCATCTTATCTCAAGGGAAGAAGTCGCCACCAAGATCGAAAGGGCATTAGAGAAGCGTCAATTCCTGATTCACCAAGAGAGAAAAGGGAAGAGGAGAAGCGTGGACGTTCGACCTTTGATTGAGAGCGTGGAGATCACCGAGAACGGCCAGGAATGGGGTGAACCCTATGGTTGGGGAATAAGACTGGTTCTCCGAAATGAAGGAAGAAGGACGGCAAAGCCTTCAGAGATTGTTGGAACCCTACTCAGTTTGGAGAGGGAGGCCCTGGCCCAATGTAAAATCATTAAGTTGGAATGATGGAATTTTGGAATATTGGCATCTAGAAACTGTGAATGATTAGTTGATTCCTCTTCTCTTAAAAACCCATCATTCCGTTATTCCATTATTCCAATCGCACGTTTTAACTTTTACGGAGTGCTTATGGCGAATGAGCTGATCATCAATGTGAGGCCGCAGGAAACAAGGGTTGCCTTATTGGAGGACCGGGTCCTTGCAGAACTTTATATCGAGCATACCAAGGATCGGGGGATTGTGGGAAATATCTACAAAGGGAAGGTCGTGAAGGTGTTGCCAGGGATGCAGGCTGCCTTCGTCGAGATCGGATTGGAGAAGGCTGCCTTTCTTTATGTCACCGATGTGTATGGCGGGATGGAAGATTATGAGGAGATGGGTTTTCCGAGAGAGGAGATGACAACCGATTTCACTCCGTCATCGCAGATCGAAGACCTCCTGTCCGAAGGTCAAGAAGTCTTGGTTCAGGTTTCTAAAGAACCCCTTGGCACAAAAGGGACACGAGTCACTTCCCACATTACATTGCCAGGCAGGTATCTCGTCTGTATGCCCACCTTCGATCATGTCGGTGTCTCCAGGAGGATCAAGGATGAGAAGGAGCGGAGGAGACTAAGGGAGATCATCCAAAGCATCAAACCCCCTTCCGGGGGATTCATCGTCCGAACGGCAAGTGAGGGAGCAGAACCTGACGAGATTCGAAATGACATGGAGTTTCTTCTTCGTCTCTGGAATAACATTCAGAAGAAGAAGGAAAGCTCCGCTGTCCCTTCCCTCATCCACAGCGACCTGACCATGGTCCTCCGGGTGATCCGTGACATCCTCTCCCCACAGGTCAACCGGATCATCATCGATTCCGAGGAAGAATATGAGAATATCGTCTCTTTCATCAATACCTACATGCCCAAGCAAAAATACGAGATCACTCTGTACGAGAGAGAAGAACCGATCTTTGACGCCTACGGCATTGAGATGGAGATCGATAAAATTTTGGGCAGAAAGATTTGGCTCAAATCCGGGGGTTATATCGTCATCGACATGTCTGAGGCTCTCGTGGCCATCGATGTCAATACTGGCAGGTATGTGGGAAAGAGAAATTTGGCCGATACGATTCTCAAGACCAATCTGGAGGCTGCCAAAGAGATCGCTTACCAGTTGAGGCTTCGGAATATCGGAGGGATCATCATCATCGATTTTATTGACATGGAAAGGGAAGGAGACCGCGAAAAGGTTTACCAGACCTTGGAGGAGGCCATCAAAAAAGATCGACAGAAGACCACGATCTGTAAAATCTCAGAACTGGGCTTGGTGGAGATGACTCGAAAGCGAACACGGGAGAACATCTCCAGGATCCTCGGAGAGCCCTGCCCTTATTGTGAGGGAGCTGGTCTCATCAAATCGAAGACCACGGTCTGTTACGATATCCTTCGTGAGATTGAGAGGACATCCTCTGAGCTGGGAGGCCACAATATGATGGTGGAGGTCAACCCAGAGGTGGCCGATCTTCTTTACGAGGAGGAGAGGGCTGGCATCGAAGAATTGGAGCGAAAACTGAGGAAGAAGATCATCGTCAAGGGAAGACCGGGGCTCCACCAGGAACAGTTCACGATTGTCGAGATATGACCTCGATTGGAAATATTAAGAGCGCTCGAAAAAAATCATTAGAGTTCTCTGATTGCACAGGAGCTGCTCAGAGCCGGAGGGTGAAGTCAATATCCGGGTTGAGAAAAGGCCCTAGAATAAAAGAGCCAGCGTTTAAAAAAACAAGGAATGAAAGAAGCCGCCTAATCAGAGGAATTAATGGAATAATTGGAGAATGTCAAAAAGCAAGGTCCTAGAATTCCAAGAAAAGATTTCATTGATGAAAAATACTATTTCTAATACAATTTATCATTGGGAAAAGCCAAAGGAAATGGAGAGAAATTATGAAAGTAGTGAGATACAGTGATCCTAATGACGAGTACTTGAGCAAACATCTTAGTGGATTCGTTAAGAGGTATGGAGGAAAGTGGGTTGTCATTGCCGGAGGGGAAGCAGTCGGTTTCTCTGACAGAGAAGGTTTGTCAAGACTTATAAAAAAGGCACGAAGACGTTTCCCGAAAGAGACCCCCCTCATTTCTCCTATACCGAGGGAGGAGGAACTCGAGTGCATTCTATCGTCTTTATGAAGTTTTTGCATGGAGACCTTTGAGTTGAGAAATGGAGATCCAAATTGATCCCCATACCTTGGAACGTGCTGGAGAACGAGGTACGAATGAAGAGGAAATCAAAGATGTAATCAATACGGGCTTCTCAATTTCAGCAAAGTATGGCAGGATAGGGAAAGCAAAGATCTATGATTTTAAACAGAGACGACAGAATGAATATTATGAACAGAAGAGAGTCGAAGTATTCTACCTCATTGAAGGAAATGTTATAACGACTGTGACTGTTTATGTTTTTTATGGAAAATGGGAGGAATAGATGCAGATCCTATATAACACAAAAACAGACTTGCTTTACATTAGGCTGGATGACAAAAGGCAGCAGCTCATTAACAAACGGGTTTCCGAGGATGTTATTCTCGACGTTGGCGAAAATGACAGGATTGTGGGCATCGAAATTCTTGATGCATCCAAGCACCTGAATCTAGAAAGGCTGTTGCCTGTGACCTATAAGGTTTCATCAGAGGCAGTGTAAAGATGTTTTCTTTACAGTGTATCAGACTTTGAAAAGTAGCCATCAAAGCTGTCGTCGAGGTCGACATCCGAGAATATATTGCTGCCTAAAGCATCATGCAAAACCAACGTGCTTCGTGGGAATGTCAACCCTTCCACTCCCCAACATAAATGTTGGGGTTTGACTTCGGTGTGAGCGACTCGACTGAGCTCGCCGAAGTCTCAGGCCGAGGGCTCAGCCTGCCTGCCGGTAGGCAGGGGTTGATCCCTTCGACTTCGCTCAGGGCAAGTTCTGAGCGACGTGTTAGAGACTCGCTAAAGGACGAAGTCTTGGCGCTGTGGAAGGATTAATTTTACCATCGATTCGATGGTGCGTCTGGTAAGGGCAGCAGAGGGTGAGGTCCATATTCAGGTTGAGGAAAAGCCCCAGAATAAAAGAGCCAGCGCTTACAAAAAACAAGGACTAAAAAAAGCCGCCTAAAAAAGAGTTGGAAAATGTAATAAAGCAAGCCTTGACCCTGAGCCCTGCGATACTAAATTTTACCGAGGTACTTCAAACGAATTACCGATGCCTGGCACCAATTAATGGCACAACAGACTCAAATGGACTTGTCCACAATCATTCTCATAGTTAATGCTGTAGCTCTTATCGTGCTTGTCATAATCACAGGGTGGTATGCCTCGTCCACAGCAAAGACACTACAACAGATACGTCGCCAGACAGCGGCTTTAGAAAAACAGACAGCCGCCACACAAGAGTCCGTAGCTTTACTCCGACAAGCCACAGAAGAACAAAAAGGTATTGGACGTATGATTGTAACATCCACGGTCCAATCTGGGCTCCGAACTATTGACTATTGGAAGAACACAAACATCGTGAACTTGGCATTTCTAAATGCTCTTCCAGAACGTATAATGCTTGTCCCAGAGAGCGGCAGGCGTGCAGTGGAGCATGCACGGTCTATCAGCGCCGAAGCCACAGCTGAGTTGGCTAGCGCCCTGGATGAGGTAAAGCGATGCGAGGAAGAATTCGAAATTGGGCGGCGTTTATATGGTAGACCTGGTAATGAGATAGAGAAACAATGCGGTCGGATACGTTCTTTACTTGATTCGGCGGAACAAGCACTGCACCGTTCCCTGGAACAACTGCAAAAATAGATGGAAAACGAGTAAACAAGACCTGGGTGTCAAGCAACGGTAATTCGGTATTTACATTAGCCCTCTACGGTACGCGTTATGGTAATAAAGCATAGGAGGTGATATATAGTGAGACCATATTTATATGAATTGAATTGGCTTGTTGAAACTGATGTTCATAGTTTCCTTTATCGTGAGTTCAAAGTTTTCGATGGAGAGGAAAAAGTAAAAAAGTACGGTATAAAACGGAAGCCCAACCAAATGTGGAGGAGGAGTGGAGGGTCACATCTTTAGATGTCACGAGTTATCAGAGAAAATATTAAGCATTCTTTTTCTTTCTTACCATAAAGAGGTTTTTCAAAGAGTTTCACTTTTCCAGATCTACCATCCGATATTTTGAAAAGGGTCGTCCATGAAGAAGTTTGCCATCCTGTGATTTTAGATTTCAGAGCGGAGATTTTTTGACTTCATGACCCTATGACCAAGTAACTCTCCTCCTTTCTAACTGGCCAGAAAGGTGCCCCACAATTTCTATTGGGAAAAAGGGCACGATATAAAACAATATTAGCTCCCCAGGAAGCACAATTCCTTAGGTGCTTCCATTTTTCAGTCAAGATCCTTTATCGCCTCTAACTTCATTTTGAAGTCAAGTTCATTTAGAACTTCCCACTGATAGCTCTTCTCTTTTCTATTATTGGGACATTTTTACTTTGCTAAGCATTGAAAAAGACTATTCAACACGAATGAACTCTTTGCTTGACAGACGAGCTTCATTATGGTATTTCCATAATGGAAATTCAATAATGGTATAACGATAACACGAGGTATTCCATGCCCAACCCCTTCTATCTGCAAGAAGTTCCGGTAGACGCCCCTTTCTGCAATAGAGCAAAGGAGCTCAAGGAGTTGCAATCCTATGCCGAGTCAGGAGCCAATGTCGTGCTGTTCTCTCCAAGGCGCGACGGGAAGACATCTCTGGTGAAGAGGATTCAGAAGGCGTTGGCCGATAAAGGAGTTGTCACGATCTTTGCCGATTTTTTCGGTGTAGCCTCTGTCGATGATGTTGCTATGAGATTGGCTAAGGCTGTCTTTGCAGTAACGCATAACAAAGACCCCCTCTGGAAAAAAGCGCTCAAGACGATACGAACTTTCCGCCCTGTTTTAAAACCAGACCTGGAAGGAGGGATATCCCTCAGTGTAGAACTCTCTTCCGCTAGGAGGAGCGGTCTTATCCTTCTTGAAGAGACGATGGATTCGCTGGCAGATTTTATAAATACGATCCATTGCTCCGTTCATGTGGCCCTCGATGAATTTCAGGAGATCGTGATCCTGAAAGAAGCGTTGCAGGTTGAAGCAGCGATGAGGACCCGATTCCAACAAAAGCAAAGTTCCTACTTTTTCATAGGAAGCCGTCGAAGGATTCTTCTTGGAATCTTTAACGAGCGACAGCGCCCTTTCTTCCAAAGCGCTATAAACTACCCCCTTAAGACTCTTCCTGTTGAGGAACTGGTGGAATTTATCGCAAAACAGTTTACAAAAAATAAACGCAAATGCACCCAGGATATGGCACGCGAACTGGTTTCGCGAGTAGGATGCCATCCGTATTACGTGCAGAAAGTGGCCTTCTTTGTTTATGAACTTTCGGGCAAAGTTACAATAGAGGCGATCCGTCAAGGAATCGAAAAGCTGATTTTATCCGAAAGGCCAGTGTTTGAAGCCACCATTCAGACCCTCTCACCTCATCAACGACTTCTTCTTCAAGCATTAGCTAAGGAACCGACTCAAAAGCTTTTGGCGAGTGATTATATTCAACATCATAGACTTGGTTCGGTGGGGGGTGTGCAGCATTCGGCACGACTGGTTGAGGATCTAGACCTGATAGAAAAAGATGAAGAGACAGGTTTTTGGGGGGTTGTAGATCCGGTTTTTGGTATGTGGCTGAAAAAACAAACGGAGGAAAAGGTTTAGATCTACTATTTAGGAGTCATTCATAAAAAAATTGGCCATCCTGTGATTTTGGATCAAATTTGAGATCCAAACACAATGAAGAATTAGGGAACGGTTGACTCTGTGATTGTTCGGCTTCCCTCTGACTGGTCGGAAAGGTGCCCCACAATTTCTATTGGGAAAAAGGGCACGATATAAAACAATATTAGCTCCCAGGAAGCACAATTCCTTAGGTGCTTTCATTTTTCAGTCAACCCTTCGACTCTCCGGCCTGAAGGCCTGGGCTTGCTCAGGGTTGACCCTGAGCGGTGCCTCTTTACCCCGCTTTCAAAGGCGGGGCTTGGCGCCGCCGAATGGGTCAAAATGCTTTGTCGTCCCTGACTTCATTTTTAAGGTCAGTTTTAAAATGATTCATTTTGATTTGTCTTATTTAGAGTTTGGAGTCCTCCACAAATAGCAGACCTTTTCCCACCCAATTGCAGTCTTAAAGAACAACCTCCTTCTTCCTGATACCGTATATCGAGGTCCATGAGTTGCGGGGGTTTGTTTTTGGGATTATAATCCCGACGTTAAATTTTGTTAGATCAGGCAATTGGATTTACCATATCTTCTTATGCAGAATCTCGTTGGGATTTTTCTGATCCTTGTGTCGGGTGCTTCTTTTGGTGCAGCCGCGATTTTTGCACGTTTTGCATACGAAGTCGGTGCAAACCCGACCACTCTTATGTTTCTGAGGTTTGGGATCGCTTCTGTATGCATGATTTTCATTATGCTCATGCGTGGAAACCCACTTCCTCGTGGAGGAACTCTGCTGGGCCTCATCCTCATGGGCGGCCTGGGATATGTCGGCCAATCCTTCTGTTATTTCACAGCGCTCACCTTGACCTCGGCTGGGTTAGTGGCTCTCTTGCTCTACTTATACCCAGCGCTTGTGACAGTCGTCGCTGTGCTCATTCTCAAAGAGCCCATGTCGAAACTGAAGATAGCAGCCCTCGTACTTGCTCTTACAGGTACCGTCCTGACGATTGGACCTGCTGGAGGTGGAAAGCCCCTGGGCGTCATTTTGAGTCTGGGTGCAGCTTTTGTCTATTCTGTTTATATTCTTGTGGGCAGCAAGATCGCAAAAGAAGGAACAGCGATTCAATCTTCGACAGTGATTATCACTTCAGCAGCACTTGTGTACGGGGGCATCATCGCGCTACAAGGAGCATCTTTTCCGACGACATTGTCCGGTTGGTTGTCAGCGACTGCTGTGGCCCTTATTTCAACAGTGCTGGCTGTTGTAACATTTCTGGCTGGCCTCGAACGTGTAGGCCCCACGATTGCCGCAACCCTCTCCACCATTGAACCGGTCGTCACTGTAATCCTTGCTACGTTGATTCTTGACGAAACCCTTACACCCCTCCGCATCGCAGGCGGCCTCATGATCCTTCTTGCGGTGATCCTTCTGACCAGGAGCAAAATGGGGTGATATTGAAAATGGGTCAGGGAAGTGGATTCTATTGGCATGTCCTGGATCGTTGATCTACAGCTTCGACCCATCACCGTTTAAGGAGATTGATTACGAGGATACGAAGCATTACAGGGTTTTCAAAGATTTCATGGAGAACTGGAAGAGCTACCTTAAAGGCGAGTGATCGAAAGGATACTTTTCACTTGACAGGTTAAATTTTATCGAAGATATTCTTCCATCAAAAGATTGTCTAAAAGGAGGGGACTATGCCAACCATATTCTTTTATGGGCCAAAACTGGATAAAGAGAAGAGGAGAGAGATGATCAAGTCCTTCACAGATACCGCGAGCCGATTGACAGGGATCAGGAGAGAGGCCTTTGTCGTCTATTTGAGGGAATCGATTCCTGAGAATGTGGGAGTGGGGGGAGAGCTCTTAGAAGATATCAAAGCGAGAGAAGAAAAGTAGGGGAGGGATATGGACTATCAGGCATTTGTGGATGAACAGATCGCAGACATTAAAAGCACCGTTGGGAATGGTCTTGCCATCAATGCGCTGAGTGGAGGTGTGGACAGCTCTGTTGTGACCGTGCTCGGACACCGAAGCTTGGGCAATAGGCTGAAAACGGTCTTCATTGAAAATGGACTGATGCGCAAGAATGAACCTGAACGGGTCGTCCAGCTCTTTGCCAAGATGGGAATTCCTGTGGCCCTGGTAGATGCGCGGGCAGAGTTCCTCAATGCCCTGAGGGGATTGACCGATCCCGAGGAGAAGCGAAACGCCATTACGAAGACGTTCTATTCAACGGTTTTTGGAAGACTTGTCCGCGAAACAGGTGCCAAGTTTCTACTTCACGGTACGATCCTTACAGATATTGAGGAAACAGTTGCGGGCATCAAGCGGCAGCACAATATCCTTGCACAGATTGGCATCGATCCGGAGAAGGAGTACGGTTACCAGGTGTTGGAACCACTCAAGACGCTGCGCAAGGATGGGGTCAGGGAGGTTGCAAAGGTCTTAGGCCTGCCAGCCGGAGTTACCAAGAGGATTCCCTTTCCAGGGCCTGCCTTAGCGACACGGATTGTCGGAGAAGTGACAGAGGAACGGCTCGCCACGGTTCGGGAAGCGACGGCTGTCGTTGAAGAGGAGCTCGGAAAGACGAGGGCATTTCAGTATATGGCAGTCCTTCTGAATGACCGGGCCACTGGAGTCCTTGAGGGGAAGAGAGAGTTTGGACAGATCATTGTGGTCCGTTGCATCGACAGTCTGGATGCGAGAACTGCTACACCGGTCAGGATTCCCTGGAAGAAGCTTTTCAGGATATGCGAGCGAGTCACGTCCATTAAGGGTGTGAATCGCTGCCTTTATGACCTGACGCCAAAACCCCCAGCAACAATTGAGTACATCTAAAGGAATCTAATAAAATCGCCCTTCGCTCCTGCCTGTCGGCAGGCAGTGAAGGGCGTGACCCACTCATCTTACATTGAAGCTTGTCTCTTTGGAGTCCTTTGCAGTTTGCGTTTGGACCGTCATAAGGACATTGTATCGGCCTTTCTTTGCATTGGACGGCATGAAGATCGGAATGGAGGAGGAATAGGTACCGCCTGGATGGCTGACGTTGACCTCGGGTTTGCCGACCAGTTCACCCTCGTGTCTGATTTCCCTGATTTCCGTGATGCTGATCGCCTTGTCCACATCGGCACCGACCACGGCATACGTAAACTTCAGTTCCACCTTATCTCCTGGTCGAACCGTGTTGGGTACAGCAGAGGCCTCTTCGATCCTGATCATCGTCCCAAGGGATGGCTGATAATCATATTTTTGAGCTGTCTCTTCTCTCGTCCTTTTTGCGTCATAGGCATAGTGTCCAATTGCACCGCCGATCAGCCCTCCCACAAGACCTCCAATGATGGCAACCTCAGTCTTATGGCCCTCCTTGCCCAATACTGCACCTGCAATGGCTCCGGTGGTCGCTCCGATGACGGCGCCCGTGGCCGCCCCTTTGTGTTCTTCAATCGTTGCACAACCCAAAAGCCCTGACGCCAAAGAGAGCACTAAAATTATTGAGACGATTCTCGGCCTCATATCAACACCTCCATCGAAATTTTTATTGGTCTGAAAGAACTATAACAAAATTGGCGCCGCGAATGAATAGGTTTAGGTCTTTATTCATCTATCTCTGCAAAGGCCCTCACAGGGAATGAAGCACCGTGCGCAATGCGAAGAGGCACCGCATAGAATTTGAAGTCGATCCTTGGAAGAGCTGACAGACCGCATAAATGCTCAACGATGAGAATCTCTGAGGCAAGGAGTCGGGTATGAGCAGGCCGGGATGGATCCATCGTATCATCGACATTCCAGAAGTCGACTCCTACAAGCGTCGCCTTTGAGCGGATGAGAAGATCGATCGACTCTGCTGAAAGATAGGGGCCAGGTTCCCAGTAACTCTCTTTGCCCCATCGCTCGTCCCAGCCGGTTCTGACGAGAACAGCTCGTCCACGGAGTTCTGGTTCCCTGCTCTTTAAGAGGATGGCGCGGTTTGATGAAATCACCCCATCAAGGACAATTCCAGGAACGCCTGCAACCATTTCAAGGGGAGTCTGACTCAAATCTCTACCATTCGGGTACCGATGAAACGGGCTGTCCAAGTAGGTACCAAGATTACAGACCATCTCCACCTTACCAAGATAGAATTCTGCTCGATCATTGTATCGAGACCGAGACTCCTGATGGTCAAGAAAGGCGCCGATCTTGGGACGGGGAAGACCAGGATAGGTCATCATTCCGTCTTCGAGGACATGGCTCAGTTCCACAAACCTTTTCAGTTTATACACCTCCTCAGGCCTTGTTGGAGGGACGGGGAAATGGTCATGTAATAATTTTTATGTTTCTCTTTTGAAGTTAAACCTATTCACTGTTCCACGGGGAACCTGCTTTTGCATTTTGGACAGAATGCTGGGCCTTTCATATCTGTGTCGATCAGGCTGTTGGAGAAGAACATCACACAATGGGAGTTTCCGCAATGTCCCAGTTCATACGTATGACCCAATTCATGAACCGCTTCCGTAAGAACCCTCTTGCGGAAGAGGGCTTGGTCTTGGGGCAGATCATAAAACTCGCTCCGAAGCCGGGTGAGGGAGATGATCGCCACCCTTTTGCTCGCCTCTCCGAAGACGAAATTTAATCTGGGGACATAGAGATCGAGATCGATGATCCCCAAGACCTTTTCATAGATCGAATATTCCTTTCTCTCCATTATGGCCTTCAAGATGGCTGTGGAAAGATACTGATTCCTCTTTCTGTTGAAGGCGTCCTCTGGCCGGGCCATCCCTCTCCCTATCAGGACTTTTCTCTTGAAGACTCTGCTGAGGTCGTACTTCAGCGTCTCGATGACCTTAGGTTCGACCTCGCCAACCGCTATTAGAAGAATATCCATTTTATGATTCCTTTCTTTGGCTGATAAAGGAGTAACAAAGAGGATGCCCAGCAAGGGGATTAAAACTTTGAGAATCATCTTTAAGGCTTCCCAGCACCTTTATAAAACCACTCCATTTCCTTCTCGCCATAATATATTTCATGGAGGGATCCATCATTTCCTTTAACCTTGAAGAACCTTTTTCTTACCCTATCGTCAACCCCTTCCTCCAACCAACTGTCCAGAATTTCAACCACCACAATTCTTTCGTTATGGAGGACGATGGCTTTCGGTATCTCCTCACCGCGATAACCGGAATAGGCAATGACTTCGACCTTATCTTCAATCATTCCCTCGATTAGATCCTTTAACCTCTCTTAAAATTTCTGAAAGAAGATCGTTGCGATTATTTTCTTTCAACTCAAATAGTTTGACATTGGGCCTTTTCCTTATGTTTTCAATAAACCCGCCGCTTTTAAGAGCAATCGTTGCGACCACCAATTTCCCAGAATCGAGGATTTTTTTCAAGAGGTTTTTGAATCGATCCGACAAACACTCCATTTTTCCGATTTCGTCAATGATGATCAAGCGGTTTAAAGGGCCAAAAAATGGGATAACATCAATAAAATTCTCAAAGCTTTCGATATCGACTTTATATGAACCTACTCGGTAAGAGCTTTTGATATCTTTATGAGAGAGAATTCCTCTTTTTCCATTGAGGCTGACGAGCTCGAATCCTTTTCTCTTACCTTTTTCCCTTATCTCTTCGGTATAAAATCCAACAGGATGAAGATGATTTAACTCCTCAGAGAGTTTTTTGACCAATGTGGTCTTTCCTACTCCTGGAAGTCCTGTAATGAAAAATTTCTTTTTTGCCATAGACCCAAAAGGGATTTAGGGCATCCCATGGAGGACGCAATGCGGAGATAAAGCTCTTATCCTCTCACAAACGGATTGTGCCGTCTCTCGTACTGGATGGTTGAGGTAGGGGTGGGACCGTAATTATGACCGGGAAAGACGATGGTATCTCCGGGCAATACGTAGAGCTTCTTCCGAATGGACGTTTCCATCGCTTCCCATGAACTTCCTGGAAAATCCGTCCTTCCCACAGAGCCCACAAAAAGAGTGTCTCCTGTGAAGACCAACCCATCCATATAGAGAGACATTCCTCCGGGTGAATGGCCTGGCGTGTGGATCACCTTAAGGGCTACCTTTCCCACTTGAATGAGATCTCCCTCTTTGACATGGTTGTCCGCAGGAGGAGAGGGCGTAGCTCTGAACATGATCAGAAGTTCAGAAGGAGTTCGGGTAAGATACTTTGCCTCTTCTTCGTGGATGATGATCTGGGCGTCGGTTTTCTTCTTCATCAATGCGTTGCCCATGACGTGGTCCACATGGGAATGGGTGTTGACGATGTATTTGATCTTATTGATGCCATGGGATCTGGCTTCTGAAAGAAGTCTGTCCGCATCATCGGCTGGATCGATGAACAGCCCTTCCTTTGTTTCTTCGTCTCCGACCAGATAACAGAAGACCGCAAAATTTCCAACCTCATATTGCTTGACGATCATCTTCTCCCTCCTGTGTCTACCGGTCTTTTAATACTATAATGGATGGACTTCTCAACTTCAACT
>Ga0129298_10000238_pt1 | contig 20546 bp, 29 predicted proteins | sample I19B2metaG_FD_94707 | JGI IMG/M metagenome (GOLD analysis project Ga0129298, IMG submission 94707) | Lake sediment bacterial and archeal communities from Gulf of Boni, Indonesia to study Microbial Dark Matter (Phase II) - ​I19B2 metaG | ecosystem: Environmental > Aquatic > Freshwater > Lake >... | reverse complement strand
GGCTAAAGAGAGAAGACAAGCAACTGTAATTGTGTTAAGAGAGGCGCATCCAGGTTATATTATGCCTGTTGGCGTTTGGCAAGTGAGAGAAAACGTTAGGAATGCTATGAGGCAGACACCGCTGAAATATGATACGTTAGACGAAGCGCTTGCAAGAATTGCTAGTCGATTCCAAATTCCGCTTGAGCAGTGGATAGAAGACAGCAAACTACTACAAGATGCAATATTTCAGAGGAGAATAACGGACTTCTTAGTGAAGCAGTGAAAATGCTTAATCTTCTCCCAAAAGAAGAAGCAAACCGCATAGAATGTTTAAGCCACCGATGAAGCCCAACGCAGCAGCGAATACAATACCGAGTCTGACGGAAAGAATGGGGTCTGGAGGAGCAATTAATATATGAATGCCGAAGACAAAAACTAAAACGCCACAAGTGATCATTAATCCACTTAATTTTGGACCAAGCTTACGGACAACATCGCAAATTTGAGATCGCTCTTCTTCAATTGTATTTTCTAAAAGCCCTTCCGCCTCTCCTTCTGTCATTATTTTTCATCCCTCTTTCTTATAATGTCAAGCAATCCTGCGATGAAATAGGTTATACTGACGAAAACGGCAACACCAAAAAACAGTAATCGGGTAACTTCAGACAATGCTATTGGCAACGTATTCGATATTATCAGATAGGCAATTATCGCTGAAAAAGCGCTTATACCAAAGTTCATTCCGCCGAATGCGAGGCAAAAACGATAGTGCCCCACCATTCTAATGCAATAGGCTATAAGACTGAAAATAAACAGCCCTATACCTATTAGTAACGTGCTTGGTTCTAAAAAGATGATAAGAAATAGTGAAGCAATTATTCCAAGAATCGGCGTCAAAGGGTAAAGAGGAACCCTGAAGGGCCTATGCAAGTCTGGTTTATCTCTCCGCAGCTTAATCAGCGAAAGATTAACAAAAACAAAACCAATTATGAAGCCAAAATCAGCGGCATAGGCAACAAAGTTCACGACTCCAGTTGCAGCAAAAGCCGCTGTAAAAACTGAACCAACGAAGATTGCGATAAATGGAGTTTGAAAACGTTCGCCAAGATTGAAAAAGTTTTTGGGAAAATAGCCATCTCTGGCTAAAGCATAAGAAACCCTTGAATGAGCCATAATGGAAGTGTTAACCGAAGACAAGGCTGCAATAATTCCGGCAATTGTAATTATGCCGACGCCGAGCGGTCCCATAAACTGTTCTGCCACATAAGCAAGAGGCGATGCTTGACCCGCAAGGGTTTTCGAGGGAACAATCTTGAACACGACATAGGCTATTGTAGCGTAAATAAAAATTAAAGCTAAAGTTGATAGCAATATAGCCCGTGGAATCGTTTTGCCTGGGTCTTTAATTTCTGCTTGTGCTACAGCTATAGCCTCTCCTCCCAAGTATATTACAAATATGAAAGCTGAAGCTCTGAGCACACCTAAGAAGCCTTCTGGCGCCTTAATCTCTAATGTACCGACGCCTTGGCTGGTGAGAACCCCCCAAGAAATAAATATGCCCAAAAGAGCTAACAAAATTATAACCAATATTGTCTGGGTTAATCCCGTCTCTTTTACGCCTTTGATATTGATTAGGGTAAATATGGCGACAGTTACTACAGCAGTCAATGGTACATTAATTGTCGGGATTATGTAAGATATCAGGTATGCAAAGCCAACAGCTGAAAGAGATGCATAGAACATGTTGCTAATCCATTCAAACCAGCCCGTTGCAAAAGACAAGAATCCTCCGAATGATGCTTTAGCGAAAGTATATTCCCCACCGGCACTTGGAATGGCTGCACCGAGTTCAGCATAACTAAGCATAGAGAACAAGTTTATGATTCCGCATAAAATCATCGCTATTATAAGAACTGTGCCTGCGAGAGTTGCAGCATAGCCTAACGTTACAAAAACGCCTGCAGATATTGCGCCTCCCATTCCCATCATTGTTGCCTGAAGAAGTCCGAGCTCTCTTTTGAGACTTTTTTCTTCCATTTCAATCCCAGCTGTCTTCTTCACGAATGAGAAGCAATCCGCTTAAAATTGAGAACATGCCGAAAACTAAAAGAAGGAACATGTAGAGGTAAACTTCGTTAGGAGTTACAGATAACGCATCTCGTATTGACGGACTTGCATAAACTAGGTAGGCGAAGACCGAGGCTACTCCACCAAGTCCACATTGAATTAACCCAATAAATTGTGAAACTGCTCTCCTAACCTCTCCCATCCAATCTCACCAGCGTGCAATAATAATCGCTACAAAAGTGTCAAGTAAGCCAACAACGACCATTGCGACAGCAAACATTACTAGATGATTCCCCTCAAGCAGCACACCGACATTCAGAAATCCAAAAAAAGCCAAAAAGGCTACGCCTAAAAGAACAATCCCAATCAGTATCAAAAAGCCAGCTATTATAGCTATCAGTTTTGGAAAGCTCTGCCATCTAAGAGGCAAAATCTCTTCACTCTAAAGCCTTCTTGATTTAGAACATGCCTATATAAGAGTTATCTGAAAATTCAATGAATTTCATTATTCAAAGTATTCTGCTAGTTTCTTAACCTCAGACTTTCTCAGAATCTCGGCGCATTTCCTTGGGTCCAGCGACTTAAAGCCTAATCCTAATGTGGAGAGCATCTTTTGTACGCCCTTCCCCATGTGAGGTGCTGACAAAATACCTCTCACGGGGCGATTAACAATGCTTCTAATCGATTCGACATATCTTGCTAGTTGTAAAGCAGCTTGGCGGCTGGCAGTTTTTCGCTTGATTTCTACCACTACGAAGTTTCCTTGTTCGTCAATTCCATAAACGTCGATGAAACCCGGCTCCACCTTTTTCTCATATGAAATAGGCTTAAAATCAGGTTCAATCAACGATGGTTCAAGCAAAATTGCCTTCTGCATATCTTCCTCGCTTGCATATAATGCAAATTCGCCAGAATCAGTGAGACTTAAAGCTGAGACTAGGTAGATGCGGTCAAAAAACAGTCTAATAGATTCCGCAGGTTTTCTTCGTACAGCTCGAATCTGCAAAACTTTTTCGCCCACATGTGTTTGAAAGATACAACCAGGTGGTTGCCAGTTCACTGGTTCATAACCTTTTGGACGATGAACCAAAACTGAACCATCTTCCTTAACTATGACAATGCGTTCTCCTGCCTTCAGTTTTGAACTTGCTCTTCCATGGTATTCGACCCAGCAGTTTCCGATTATGACAAGTGTCTTGTGTTCGGAGAGGGCTTCTCTAGCTAGCTCTGCAGCTTCCTTGGTTTTTGGGTTCTCTAAACTGACAACAGCTTTACTTGGCATTTTGGGGTCGCCAACAAGCTAAAGAAGACTAATAATGCACATAAAACTTCTGAGTACACATGAGCGAATGGGATAGAAAACGCAAAGTCATTAGACATTATGACCGAATAGCCAGAATTTATGAGAAACAATATGCGGAAGAACAGACTGCAAAAATAAATGCGATACTTCCCCACATGTGTCTAGATGAAAACAGTTTCATATTGGATGTTGGCTGCGGAACAGGCATCCTCTTTCCCATAGCAGCAAAAGTGCAATCAATAATAGGTGTTGACACATCTTCAAAACTACTCCAAAAAACAAAACAATATACAAGGAAATTCTCAAACGCCCATTCAGTATGCGCTGACTCAGATTACTTGCCCTTCCAAAATCGTGTTTTCAATGCTGTTTTTGTCATAACGCTACTTCAGAACATTCCCAATCCGTTAACAACGTTTGAAGAAATTAAGAGAACGAGTAAGAGTCAAGCCGTTATAGCGGTGACAGCGCTGAAAAAGGAATTCTCAAACGAAGGCTTTTCTAAACTTCTCAAAAGCTCACAATTGAAAATTCTAAGGATGATAGCAGATGACAAACTCAAAGACTACATCGCGATATGCCAAATGCGGTAAAGAAGAAAAAAGCCGAAGACACTCAGGTGAAATGCTTTAGATTTAACATGCTTTCCTTAAGAGCAGTATAGTATCTGCGGTTTTTTATACAATCTCCCAAAAATGAGAGTTCAACAAAACACTGGCTTAAGCAGTCGTAGCATTCTGTTCCCTTTTCAAGATGCTCTTTCGTCAATTCGTCAATTTGACAGATTGTATTTTGCTTGTTGAAACAAGGTGTAACTCTGCCATCCCAATATATGTTCACAGAATATTTTCCTCCAAAACATGGTATATGTCTCTTTTCTCCTGTATAGGCATGTTTTATATCCTTCAAGTATGTTAGTGTGTTCGCAACTCTGTAGCCTTGCTTCTTCAGTGATATAAGTTCATCAACTACTTTGGAGATTTCCTGTTCAGTGAACTTGTAGTTTGGTATTCCTTCTAATGACTTTTCTTCTAATGGTCCAATGCTTGGGTCAGGAAAAACAAGGGTTGTTGGAGTGTCATAAGTTTCGTCTAACTGAATTACTATGTCTTTGAAGTCATTTAAGTTATGTCTTCCTAAAAGTGTGTTGGCGCTTCTTGGGATTCCGTATTTTCTTAGCAGTTTTATTCCATTCAAAGCAAGTTTTAGCTGATTGGGAAAACCACGAATCCAAGCTGAAATTTTTGGATTCAGAGAGTCAATTGAAATATATACGCTGTCTATTTTAGCTTCTTTCATTTTTCGGACATTCTTTTCACTCAAAAGCGTTCCATTCGTCGCATTGTTGATGTAGAACTCTTTTTTACTAGCTAACTTGACAAAGTCAAAAAAGCTTGGATGTATCATAGGTTCACCACCAGTAAGCGAAATGGTATGTGAACCCAAGTTTTCCAGTGTTTTCATTACTTTCATGAACAATTTTCTGCTCATGTAGGCTTTTTCCATTCTCCAATAGTTGCACATTACACATCTGCAGGTACAATCCGAGGTAATGATAGTGTTGTTGAAGAGAAAACGCCCTCTTATATAATCCAATAGCATGGGAAAATATTTTTTCTTCAACACATTTGATACCTCATACCTATTTTAGTGATCAAGTAAACTCCCATGCCTTGCCAAAACAATTCACCTGCAATTTGAGACAAAGTCAAAAAATGAAGCCCTGCAATGGGATATCTCCCTATTAGATATTGAATGAAAGGTACCCAAACTCCCAGAGCGATAGCATGGAAAGGGTACAGTTTGTATCCTTGTTTCAGCATGAGAAATTTCATTGGGAATATGAGTATTGGTGTGATGAAATCGATGGGACCAAATCCATGCCACAATGCTGAAAAACAGTGACCTATAGTGAGTCCATAGATACATGGCATGCCAAATAGAACGACGAATGGATAAAGCATGCCTTCAAAACCAATGCTGGGTAAGCCAACGAATATGAAAAGAGCTGCGAAAATTGTCATAATGCAGATTGATTTACAATACAATTGGTGCCACCTATATCTTTGCGCGTGTATTTAGTTGCCAAATATCTTCAGTCTCAGTCATTGGTTAGACCACTGTTCCTTAGTAAACCACGTATCCATCTTTCTTTTTCTGCTTGTTTTACAGATATTACATGTTCTTAAGCTATGCTACTGCACTAATCTCTATCTTATGTTGCCGTTTCCATTTTTCAACTGGAGTTCCCAAGCGTTCTTCAATTTTTGGTCTATGTATAGAGTTCATTGTGCAGAAGGGAATTATTCTGCCGTCTGGCACAGCGTAATGTATGCAACAACGCTGCACTCTTTCCAGATCAAAGTTATACGGGTCCATGAAGTGCATGGAAGAAATCATAATCACTTTTCTCTGCAACTTGCCTAAAGAGGAGTAAGAACCAGCCTTTAAAATTGGCCATAGATACTTTCTCAATAAGCTAAATTTGACATGACGCAAAGTTCCCATCAGTCGCAGTTTTGCTCTTTTTGAACGCCCCTTCGCAGCGTCTTCGTAGACTTTTTTCATTGCGTTGACAAAGCCGTCTACATTCCCGTAGCGAGTGATTGGTACGATTTCGCCTTTTTCAACGAATATGTATGTTGCCATTCCACAATGAGGATGCGTGGTAAATTCTACATACCTTTTGCCTTTGAGAGCGCCTACAGCCTTTGAGATAGGCACCACAACTGGAACTGGATAAAAATCTGAAACCTTAATTTTTCCTTCAGTCTGTTCTTCCACAAGCTTCATAAAATCTGGTATAGTGATGCGCATTTTTGCTCTTTCTTTTTCTGGCAATCTGCCGCATAATGAGATAGGTTGCACGTTTACGCATCGAACTATATCGAAGTTCTTTACTGCATATCGAATAATGTCTCCGAGCTGATGATCGTTAACTCCTTTCACCAATGTGACAACTAAAACGATGCTTTTTAGCCCTGCTTTGCGGCAGTTTTCAATAGCTTTCATCTTGATGTCAAGCAAGTCTGTGCCACGAGTGAACTTGTATACGTCTGAAGTTAAGCCGTCAAATTGCAAGTAAAGTGTGCTCATACCAGCTTCTTTTAAGCCTCGGCAATAGTCTACACTTTGTGCAAGTCGCAACCCGTTCGTGTTAACTTCTGCATGCCTAAAGCCCTTTTCTTTTGCCATGCGTATAAGGTCGAATAGATCTTGTCTTATTGTTGGTTCTCCACCAGAAAACTGCAAAGCTGTTGCCGGCACAGGGTCATTTTGTCTCAGATTTTCTAGCATCTCTCTTATCTCTTCTTCAGAGGGCTCATAAACATAGCCTGCAGCGGCAGCGTTTGCAAAGCATACTGGACATCGAAGATTGCATCGGTTAGTCACATCTATTATTGCTAATGCTGTATGCGATTTGTGCTGAGGGCAAATACCGCAATCTAAGGGGCAGTCTTTTTCGGTTTTTGTTCGTGGGTTCCTGAGACCTTCACCGTCATACCTAAACTTTTCAGCCCGCTGAAATTGGTCGTAGTCTGACCAGTAGAGTTCTTGAAAGCGTCCGTGTTGTGGGCACGTTTTTTCAATGTAAACCTTGTTATCTTTTTCAAATATTGTGGCGTCCAAGACTTTGAGACATTCTGGACAAATGGTTTTGGTCTGCTTAATGACTTGCATTTTGACACCACTGACAGTTGTAAACTATTTAGCCTTGTGTCACACAGACATAATATAAGAAGGTTTCCAAACCATTCAGAAGGTGAGAGAGGTTTGACCTTAGAGAGCCTAATAAGCGAAGAAGCAGAAAAAGTGCTTCAAGAACTCGGACTAACCGAATATGAAACACGTGCATATCTTTCTCTTCTTGAAAAGGGAGCCATGGCTGCAACACAAATAAGCGAATACTCGAATGTTCCATACTCGAAAATCTATGAAACCTTAAACTCTCTGGAAAAGAAGGGCTGGATAAAAAGCGAGAAAGGAAGACCAAGTCAATATTATCCGAAACCACCTGCAGAAGCCCTAACCGCAGCTAAACTGAAACTAGAAGACACCATGAAAGGATGGGAACAAGCAATACTGAACGAGTTGCAACCACTTTACGATAAACGAGAGATAAAGGAAAAGCCAGACATATGGATTCTCAGAGGCGAATTCAACATTCTTGCAAAACTTCAGGAAATGCTGGATAAGGCAAAGAATGAACTAATGATAGCCGCACCAATTCTAACCAAGCCACTTATAAAAGCAGCAATTCCAATGTTAAGCAGCTTGCAAAACAAGAGTGTGAAAATTTTGTTATTGATTTCCAAAGACCTAAAAGAATTGAACATAGAAGAAATCACGAAGATCGCAGATGTTCGTTTAAGAGAACACATGTTTGGAGGAGGGGTCATAGTAGATGGCAAAGAAGCATTACTTTTATTGGGTGAGGAGAAGCCTTCGCTTGTTATTTGGTCAAATCACTTAGGCTTGGTAAAATTTGCCAAAGACTACTTTGAATATTTATGGAATACAGGTGCGCAGAAGTAGGAAATGTTATGGTTAGGAATGTGAAAACTTTGAATGGTAAATTTGAGAATGTCAAAGTTGCAAGTTCTCGAGTTATCTACGAAAAACATGGCAGATGCATTATTGAAGATATCCTAAAGTTTGCTGATGGTTCAACTCATGAGTGGGTCTACTTTAAGGCTTCAGGCACTGCAGTCGCAATTGCCGCTTTTACTAAAAACAATAAATGATTCTTACAAAGCAGTATAGGCATCATTCGGCAAAATAATATATGACATACCAGCAGGTGGAGCAAAAAACGGCGAAACTCCTCAAGAGACTGCTCTAAGGGAGTTGGAGGAAGAGACTGGCTACACTGCAGAAAAGCTTGAATGGATTGGAAAGTTCACATGGGCGCCGGGAGCCATGGGACCCGCAACAGTTGAAATATTCTTCACAAAAAGTCTTAAACCCAAAGGTGACTTTGATCCTGATGAAATTGCGGATATTGAGCTGATAGATTTCAATGAAGTGCTTGAAAAAGTATTAAGAGGCGAATTTATCGACTCAGCCTTGGTAATAGCAACCTTATTAGTTTCGGTTCGAGGTCTTCTATGCGTCTAATTTGAGGCGGTCAAGAGCGAATTAAATATAAATGCACAAGCATCAAATACTTGTGTGCCCAGAGATACGGCTTTACTTTCACTTCCAATGAACTTATTTGGAAGCGGACAGGGATTTTTCAAACATTATTCCTACCTTTCTGAATCCATGTTTCTTGTAGAATCTAGCAGCATTAACATTGTCCTCTTCAGTGTCCACATGAACTTCTAGAACACCTTTCTTTTCAGCGTTTTGTAAGGCTTTCCTGACAAGTTGCGACCCTATTCCCGTATTGCGACGTGATTCTTTAACAAACAGATTCACTATATACGAATTCACTCCCCCGTGGAAAGGATCTAAAACGAAGACTTGATGAACAAAGCCTACAACTTCACCATTAAACTCTGACACAGTCAACTCACTGTTAGCATCTCTCAGTATTTTTCGCAAGATTTCACTACGCTCAAGACCCAAGTCAGAAGACTGCAGAAATAATTCCTCTAAAATTTTCACATCTTTCAATTTCGCCTGGCGAATGACTAATGACAACCTAGTCAGCTCCGCATACTAATAGTTTTCAAAAAAGGCTTTTAGGCTCTTCTACCAATCAAGGAATGGTGAATACGTTGGAAGCTTATGTTTTAATCAACACTGAGCCTGGAAAATCATGGGAAGTTGCTGAAGCGTCACTTAGGATTAAGGGTGTGAAGAAGGCGCATGCGGTTACAGGTCAGTATGATGTGATTTCTTTTGTTGAATTCGTTGGGATGAGCGAACTTGGAAGAATCATAGGCGAGATTCAGTCTATCAAAGGGGTTATGCGGACACAAACAGCAATAGCAATGGCCTTGAGACTTAAAGAATAAACCGCAAACTTCATTCACCAATTTCATAAGTGTTCTAAAAATTGGACAGATTGTTCTAGACATTGGGTTAATAAATCTTCATTGGATTCCATTAAATTGTAAGTGACTAAACAGGAAGGCAAAAAGAAGAGGTAAAGCAGTTGAAGCAAGTCTATCTTGCAGTTGCCCTCATACTTGGATGCTTGACTCTCTCAATTGCTTTATGTCGGTTAGTAGATTTAGGTTCTATTTTTTTGCAACCATTCCAATCTTTCTTCATCCATTTTCCCACATCCTTCCATTATAGGCTCGATTACAAATGGAATCTTCAAAACAGAGGTCTCATTCAGATGTACACCACATATAACTATCCGACAATGCCTTACAAAATTCTAGTCGATATTATTCTAATGAGAGGTTGCTGGATTCTTATACCATACGGGATAGAGGGGTCAAATGCTATTTTGGAGGCTTTTGGTCCAGCTAGAACTGAAATCGGTTTAGGCATGATTGAAAATGGAAACTACACTCTTGTAATCGTTATGAGCAATGCCATAGATCTGTTCCAAATCCATAAAACAGACAATAGATTCTCGGTTGAGGAAACAAAGATTATCATGGGTTCTGTTGCCAAGAAAAGCGAGTTTGAGAAACGATTAGACGGATTTAAGATTGAATTTATCGGTTTTCGCAACATTGACGATGAAACTAAGGATTTTGTATTAGAGGGCATTCAAGGAGTAGGCGGTGTAATCAATAAGACAGAGATATATCATGGAGGATGGACAGCTTACGTCTATTTCTACTATAGTGGCAATTTTTCTAGTCTCCATCAAATAATGCTCGATGTAGCAAAAAAGCATCCTGAGTATTTGATAGGCATATATTCCAACACTGGATGGTATTCATTAACATGGATACTCCGATCCGTACAGCCTATTCCATAGAATGTATTCATTACATGGGTGTAACGATGCTTTTTTCGGTATCTTTGCGATTTATTAATGGCATGCACTAAGCCTTTGTCACTTTAAGGCCATAATCCAAGGGTTTTTATTGCTTCTGCAACTCTTCCAATGCCTAGCATTAGGGCAGCAGTTCGCATATCGACTTTCTGCTTCTTTGATAACTCAAAAACATCATTGAAAGCCTTAACAATCTTAACTTCGAGTTTCCCATTCACTTCATCTTCTGTCCAATGCTCTCTCGTCAAGTTTTGCACCCACTCAAAATAGCTTGACGCCACACCGCCAGAGTTGGCTAAAATATCTGGAACAATAAAAACTCCTTTCTCACGAAGTATTTTGTCAGCTTCAGGAGTTGTTGGACCATTTGCTGCTTCAGCTAGCATTTTAGCTTTGACATTTGTGGCATTTGACTTTGTTATCTCATTCTCAAGCGCAGCAGGAACCAAGATGTCACATTTGAGTTCAAGGAGTTCTTCATTGGTAATTTTTCTGCTTCCTCTAAAACCCAAAACTGAACCAGTTTTCTCTTTATGTTCAAAAACTGCAATTGGGCTCAAGCCTTTGCGGTTGTATATCCCTCCTTGAGAGTCGCTTACAGCAATAATTTTGCATCCCATTTCGCTTAGCAATTTCGCTGTATTCCATCCTACATTTCCGAATCCTTGAACTGCAACAGACGCGCCCTTCAGCCGCATCCGCGTAAGTTTGGCAGCTTCCCGCACACAGAATGTGACTCCTCTAGAAGTTGCCTCTTCTCTTCCCAATGAACCTCCGATGACAATTGGTTTGCCAGTAGCGGCTTCTGGAACGCTATATCCCTTAAAACGACTGTAAGTATCCACTATCCACGCCATTACTTGCGCATCAGTGTAAAGGTCAGGTGCGGGCACATCTTGGTATGGGCCAATAAAGTCCAGAAGCATTGACGCATATCTCCTAGTCAAACGCTCTAGTTCGCCTGTGGACATCTTTTTGGGGTTGCAACAGACGCCTCCTTTTGCTCCACCGTATGGTATGTCAATTATGGCGCATTTCCAAGTCATCCACATGGCTAATGCCGTGACTTCAGACAGAGTAACGTCTGGGTGATATCTGATTCCGCCTTTGTATGGTCCTCTTGCATCATTATGCTGGACTCTACATCCCATAAACACCTTGACATTTCCATTGTCCATCTTTATTGGAACAGAAACGATAAGTGTTCGTTTAGGTTGCTTAAGTATCTCATGAATTCCATCGTCTAAATCTAGTCTTTCAGCTGTTGCATTTAACTGGTGTAAGGCGATATCTAATGGGTCAGGTTTTTCCAGACTCAATTTTTAATTCTCCTTTCCTTTAGTATTTTGTATTGGATTAATAAAATTATTAATGGAACGAATAAACTGTCTGTTGATTTGCAAGCTCAAAAAGCAGTCAAGGCAAGCCGATAATAGATGTTGTAAAAACTTTCTTTATAATTTCCAAAACCACTGCTAACTGCCCAGTATACAATCCTATGGTTAGGAGAGTAAAGCCTAAGAGCAGCAGCAGAGAGCCAATAATCCGCTGTTCTGAAGAGTCCATGCGTTATTTCCTCTTTTGACTAACAGAAGACTCCCTTAGGTCATTTAAAGATATTTCTATAAAAAAGTTCCCCCTTAGCGGGCGACTCCAAAAATGGATTGGCGTTTAAGGTCAAAAAACAATTCCTGCATTTTTCTATACGAAAGCCAAATTTCCCTTTCAGAAGTGATTTCTCCTACCGTTGAAGCTGATAATCCTGAACGTCGAAGTAGATGTAAGCATTCAGTAGGTTTGTTTGTTGAAATGACAAAGCCGATTCCAGGATATGTCATTATCCATTCTTCAAGGGACAAGTTATTAGGTTTTGGCACTTTTTCTAAATCTATTTTTGCACCAGCTTTGCTGGATTCGCAGAGCATGGCTATTGTTCCGATTATGCCTGGTCCACTAATGTCTCTTGCTGCATGAGCCAGTTTTCTTTCTGCTATTTCAATCATAGAGTTTAAATGATGTAAAACCTCTTGGCTTGACTTCATAGTTGTCGAATCGAAGGTTTTCAGCCAACCTTCAGAAGTATATTTTCCAACAAGGTCTACAGCAGCTATAAGAGAGTCTCCATCTTTTGCCTCGGTGCTAGGAAGAATGCTGCGTGCTACGCCTATAGCTGCAGCATCTACCGCATCATAGGAAGTATCCGGATGAAGATGTCCTTTCAGTAATTTTATTCCATATTTTTTTAAGCCTTCTTTTATGCCCTTAGCAACTTTTCTTCGTATCTTGCTTGAACTTGAAGAAATCATGCTAACAAAGCCCAAAGGATGTGCACCTTTCGCTACTATGTCGTTCACGTTCACCAGAACCGAATAGTAGCCAGCAAGCAAAGGCGAATTTCTCACAATTTTTTCTACTATTCCGTCACAAGAGACAACAACTTTGAAATCGCTGACATCTAAGAATCCTGCATCATCATAGCTTTTTTCTTCAAATATTTCCAGAATCTCTCCAAGCTCAGCCTTGCGAGTTAGACCTTCAAAATTTCTCAGCTTGACAACTAAATCTGAAAGTTCATTTATCCTCATTGGGCTCTTGCCTCTTTTATTGCTGAGCAGCATCCACAACGCACGCAACCAGCCTTGTTTTTTGCTGGATTCATTCCATGAATCTCTAAAATTTCTGCTACGCGTTTGTAAAGTGAAATCATTCGACTTGGTTTTGGTGGCGGCCTGTTTTCAAATTCTGTGCCAGCTAAAGGTCTCAGTGGAACTAGATACGGCATAACTCCTATTTCAGCCAATTTCTCTGCGCCTCTTAGAATGCTTTCATCGCTTTCTCCTAAACCAGCGATTATGAACGAACTTACTTGATTTTCTCCAAAAAGCTCCACTGAATGCCTCCAAGCTTCGAAATATCTCTCCAACTTTGTTTCAGCTTTTCCCGGACATACTTCTTTTAGAACTGTTGGGTCAAATGATTCAATGTGTATTCCAATAGTGTCTGCGCCTGCATCAGCTAACATATCCAGGTAGACGTTACTTTTAGGCGGTTCAACTTGAACATGTATTGGAATTTCTCTGTAAGCCTTCACTTCTTCTACAATTTCAGCTAGGAGTTTTGCGCCGTGGTCTGAAGTCTTGGTTGTTCCAGTCGTGAGCGTAATGTGGTTGCATACGTTCTCTTTGACTGCAGCTTTAACAACTTCACGAAATTGACTAGGCTTCTTAGTTGGAATTGTTGTCTGTGATTCTAGTGATAGTTCTATTCCACAGAATTTGCATCTCTTGTCAGTGTTCCAGTAGGTGCATCTTTGGTAGGCGGTTGTTGCAAGACAGTCGGTTCCATGCAGTAAAGCAACTTTATACATGGGGATGCCATCTGAAGTCTTTTCACTGTAAAAGTTTGGGTTGGGAACAATTTCTACTGGGATTTCCTTGTCTTCACCGATTCTATGCAGAAAGTAGCGTTTATCTTCCGTTACCAATTCCCACATAGATTTTTTGACGAAATCTCCCCACAAAACAACATTCACGCCAGAGCCGTTAGGTAATACAATATATCTTCCGCCAGATGGACCTGCTCCAGCCTTTCTTCCTTTATCAATTGGTGTTCTTAATCTGGCTCCACTACAGAGGAGTTCTACCTTAACCTCCAACGGGTTAGTTTCGGCTCTCTCATTTTTTCGTGTCATCTAGTTTCCCAATTTCCTTCTCGTATAAATGAACTCGCATTCCCGATATTTGGTCAAATTCTCCGATTCTCTTGAATCCAAATGCTTCAACGAGTTTCACGCTGGCAACATGTGCTGGCAAAATGTTTACATAAATTCTTTTTAGCCCAGCTTTTTCGGCGAATTCTGAGAAGTGTTTGTACATGGCTTTTCCTAGCCCATGGCTTCTGTATGCTGGATGAACTGACTGATGTTCCCCAATGCAGACATCTTCTGTTATGAAGACTTTGTAGAATCCGACAATTCTTTCATCTGCTTTTATTCCAAAATAGACGAAGCCGTCGTTCATTTCTTTGGCGATTTGTTCTTGGCTAATTGTGCGCATTTTTCTCCAAGATTCGGGGTATTCTACTGCTTTAGGCCATACTTCTTTGAGCAGCGTTTCGATTTCGGTTGCATCAGTTTCCGATAGCTGCCCTATACTGAGCATATTGCCTTTATCCATATGCTTGTTTTTCATCAATGGTGACCGTGACTTTAGCGTACATCGAATTTTTATAACCGTTTTGACACAGAAAAGTTGGAAAGTGGTTACAATTGAGTTACAAAAGCAAAAGCTTAGCGTTCACAGTTCGTTTACCCGTAAGATGTGTGGAAATAATTGACGAACTCATAAAGACAGGAGTTTATTCAAGCCGAGGCGAATGCATCCGAGACATTGTAAGATCAGCTTTTAGAGAGGGGTTTCACAAAAAGATGCTCCCAGAATCGTCAAAAACTAAAAGCTATGAGGACTAAGTTGCCAGTTTGATTAAGCTTTCACCTAACTGTCGAACAGCTTTTATGCCTTTCGATTTGGCGGCATATTTTATAGGAGACTCTCCCCGCATGTCTGCATCCATAATCTTCTTATCATAAGGGATTAGCCCAAGCAATGAAATACCATTACTTTCGGCGAATTGTTCAATCAATATGCCTTCCTTTGCATCTGTTACTTTGTTTCCTATAAGAAAGAATTTTTTGATGCCCATTTCAGTGGCCAATTCATAAATTTTCTTGGTGGTTTCCATAGCTTTAAAACTTGAATCCGAAACTGCAAGCATTGCGTCCACATGTTTTGCAGTTCCTCTTCCCAAATGCTCAACTCCTGCTTCCATGTCCATGACAACAGCTTCAGTGCGCTCGACGTAAAGGTGTTGAAGCAACGCTCTGACTACAGCGTTTGCGGGGCATAGACATCCCGTGCTTGCTGAACGCACTGTTCCCATTATTAGTAAGTTAACGCCGTAAGGAGATTTTATAGAGAAGTCTTCCACGATGTCTTCAACGCTGAAAGAAAGACGATAAACGCCGGGGTACTCGGTTTTTGTCTTCGATTCAATCAACCGAGTGTTCTCAGATATTGGAGTAATCTTCTTGGCTTCATCTGGAGAAATGCCTAGTGTCAGCGCTAAGTTTGGAGAAGGGTCAGCGTCGATGGCTAACACCTTGAAACCTTTATTGGCAAGAAATGTAGCTAACACGCCTGCGACTAGGGTTTTCCCAACTCCGCCTTTACCGGAAACAGCAATTTTCATAGCGAACCCAATTCAAGTCTTGATAGGAGACAGCACTAAGCGCTCTGAACCTACATCTATTTCTACTATTTTGCAGTTTTCAAATACTTTTGATGTGCCTAAGACGTCTTTTACGGTTACTTTGTTTCCTTCTACTTTTGCGTAGACCGCGTCCTTAAAAACTGTCTTCTCTTTAAGCGAAACTTCAAACTCACACATTTTTATTCCTCACACTATTTTCCTTTCTTATTTCTTATGCTTTGATTATGGATTTTAGTTTTTGATAAGCCTCGTTTGGGCTTGTTATGGTCAGAGTGAGTTTTTCAAATGGACACATGGCATCCCATTTAAAATTGAGAACATTTGGAACATAGTTTTCAAATTGACAGGGAATATTATTGTCTCTAAGCACCTTAATTCCCTCTTTACTAATTGTAACTGCAAATACGGCGGAAAAACGAGAATAGACAGAGAGAAGCGCTGCGGCCCGTCCCATAATTTTATCCGCGACTGAAGAGGCAGCTAGTTTTTTGTCACATAGATTTATGGCTTGTAGAAAACCCGTCAAGCCTGGAGAATTGGTTTCAAAAACAATCTTTCTGTCTTTCACTATCACAAGCGAAAGGTTTTTGTCTTTCAGTCTATTTCTCGCAATTTCTAGATCTTTCATCGTGGTTCTCTTTAGGATATGAACTATGTAGAACTAGAAATTTCTTCTTATTATGAACAAGTCTTCTTCTGGCATTGAAGCTATTAGATGGGCAAGATGTTCTACTTCTTTAGGAGAATTATTTTCAGATAATAGTTGACTCTTCAATTTATTATAAACAGCAAAATCAACTTCGACAGTTACTTCTTTGCCGTTATTAAGTGTGAATTTCGCAGCAATGTTAGAGGAGTCTATTAATCTTAGTTTTTGATTTCCTGTTGTGCATCTTGTTATTACCTGTAGCCCGTCTAAGACGCATGAGATAGGAATAGAATACTTAAGATGTGCCGTAACTAGCAACTTGCCGTCATTACTTCTTAATTTAAGTTCCCTCATTCCAATGACTCCCATTCTGACTCCTATTACAAGAAAGGGACCTAAATGCCCATGAAAGTTAACAGCATTGGAAATTTTTTCGGCTAAGACGGATTTTTCGTTGGAAATGATTGTTTTCAACTTAATTTTCCTGCATTGTCTTCTGTTAGCTTGGAATAGTGATTCTGGTTCTAAGAGCATTTACTAGGATAAGTCCTAGAATGCCTCCCATGAAACCGCCAATTGCATGTAAACCTCCCCATCCGAGAATATTCCAGAGTGTTGGAAGTTTCATAACTATACTTCCAATGATTAGACCTGCTATTGATGCACATATTGCAGAGAACGAAAGCAAAACAAAGGTACTGGAGACAAGTTTATCGAAAGAGTTGCTGTAACCTATGAATCTTGTCATAATGTCGAAAAGAATACTGGCAACTACAAATCCAATCATCTGAAAGGCATTAGGTACAAGCATAAACGTTAATCCAGTGACTAAGAGCCCGGTAAGTGACATGGCACCGAATTTTCTTGTCCACCATCCAACCAATATTAAAGTTGTAAAAGCTAAAAAATCGCAGAAGAAAGGCAACCCAGTCAGTTTAATAATATTTGGAGATAAAGTGTTCAGAATTGCCCAGTACGCGGCACACATTGCTATCGCTGCTACATGGCGAGTGTTAAGGTATGTCAAGGTAACACCATTTTCATGAAAGGTATTACTAAAGAGATAAAAACTTTATGGTTGCATACATAAACTCATCTAGGAGGCTAAAAAAGATATGGTTAAGATAATTCGTGTCGGCGTTACATTTCCACCTGACTTGCTGCGTGAGTTTGATGAAGCAATAGGTAGGATAGGTTATAATAATCGTTCTAAAGCAATTCAGGATTCTGTGAGAAACTTTGTCAGCGAATACAAATGGCTAAAGGAACAGAGAGGAGTGAAGGTAGGTGTATTAGTTATTGTTTATGACCATGAAACCAGAGGCTTAGAAACCGCCCTAACAGACACACAGCATAAATATAGTAAAATAATCAGTTCTTCAATGCATATTCACTTGAGCCAAAGAGATTGCCTTGAAGCAATTGCGTTAAGAGGCGAAGCAGAACAAATCAGGAACCTAGCAGAAGAATTGGGTAAGAAGAAGGGAGTAAAACAAACAAGACTAACAATTGTCAGTCAATAGCCCAAGGCTTCCATAGAGATTATAGACAAATTAGGTATCTTGAGCTCTGTTTTCAGAAAATTTTTGATATCTTCATCCTCAATGTAAGATTCACCTGTCGAATTTTTAGCAACTGGAATTTTTGTCCGCTTTAAACTTCTTCCTTCTGCCACATCTAGAAAAACATATTGAACATCTTTTGACGTGAAGATAAGTCTTAACCCCATGGGTGGATTGGAAAGAGGTGCTCTTTGCAGAGTATATGCAATTGTAGTTGGCTGACAAATGGATGCTAAACGCTTGAATCCAACCCAAGTTCTTACATGGATGACTTTAGCCATAACTCAGAACGCTTCTACATTTGCTTTTTCTTTCTTGGAAAGTATTTTCTTGTGCGGAGACCAAGTTTTACTATTGAAAGCATCAAGGGAACCTCCATCAGAGGTCCCATGACCGTTGCTAAGGCTGTACCTGACCCTATGCCGCGAAGAGTTGTGGCAACTGCAATGGCGACTTCAAAGTGGCTACTGGATCCTATGATAGTCGTATCTACGGTGGTTTCGTAAGCCCAGCCTGCGAAGTATCCCAGTAAATAGGTCCAAAGAATCATCGTTGCATAGTGCAAAAGATTAGGGGCTGCAAGGTAAGCAACCAGAAGAGGATTGTTAAGAATTACTTCTCCCTCAAATGAAAACATAACTATCAAAGTCGCTAGTAAGGCAACGATTGATACTTTTCCAATAATTGGTCGATATGCGTTATTAAACCAATTTTCTCCCTTTTTCTTTATCATATACTTCCTTGAAAGCGCACCTGCTGCTACAGGCAATGCTATAAAAGCAACAACGCTAATGGCGATTAGATCCCATGGAACTTGGATGCCACTTATACCCAAGTATATGCCCGCAAGCGGAGCATACAGGAAAAGCATCAATAAGGCATTGATTGCAGTGTTTATTAGTCCTTGCGCCATATCGCCTTTTGCGAGAAACATCCACCACATGACCATAGCTGTACATGGAGAGAGACCAAGAAGTATGACCCCCTCAATGTATGGTTGATTTCCAGCCAAGATAAGATTAGCGTAAAGGGTCATTAATGGTGGAGCTATTATCCAGTTGGCAATTATTGTGACAAGCAGCGGTTTAGGTCTTCTTGCAGCTTTTTTTATGTCGCTGAATCGAATTCCCAATACTGTTGGATACATCATAAAGAACAAAAGAATGCCTATCGGAATCGACAGCTGCCTGAACTTGAGAGAATTCACAAGCTGCCCGAATTGTGGTACAAAGTTTCCAATGAGTAAACCTATGACTATGCATATAGCTATCCAAAGCGTTAGGTATTTCTCGAAAATTCCTAAAGTTACCTCTTTTTTCTCTTCTGCTGCCATTTTCACGTGTTCTCCTAGTTCTTACAGATTTCATATTTAGATATTTAAATATATTACTGCGTTCTTAAAAGACTATTACAAGAAACTAAGTTTACGCATGGCTTTTATTGTCTTCGGGTTCGCGATGCTGTAGAATACCCATTTTCCCTCCTTTCTGTCCTTAACTAATCCAGCGTTTTCTAGCAGATTCAAATGATGAGACGCAGTGGGTTGAGTCAAGTCTAAAGCAACCATTATCTCGCAGACGCACATTTCTCTAATCATCAAAAGCTTAAGAATCCTTAATCTTGTTTCGTCTGCTAACGCGCTGAAGAACTTGCTCTGTCTACTAATGAAATCAACATCTGCGACCTTATTTGCCAGCTGTCTTAACTCATCTGCATATTCCGATGCACTCTCTGCTGGGCAGATTCCAGCTTTTATCAGTCTTTCAAGTCGTTTACTCACTCTTATCTGATGCGTTGGCATTGCAGTGATCAAAATGACATATTGATAAACCAAAATATATAAATACAATCGCTTAAAGAGTCAGTGAAAACATGTTTTCTAAGGCTTCTCTGGCTTTTTTTGCAACTGGGTTTGAAACAGTTATTGGATGCTTTTCTTCTTTGAGTGACAGGTAGATTCGTTCCAGTGTGTTCAGTTTCATGTTTGGGCAGATAGCCCCATCATAGGCTGTTATGAATTCTTTTTCTGGATTCTCCTTCTGTAAACGATGCATTATCCCTACTTCTGTGCCGATAATGTACTTTCTAGCCTTTGCCTGCTTAGCATATCTGCAAATTTGAGAGGTGCTTCCAACAAAGTCTGCCAATGCTTGAACGTCTGGAGTGCATTCTGGATGCACAGCTACCACGGCATCATAATACTGTTGCTTAGAAAGTTGAATGTCTTCTTTCAAGAACAAGAGGTGAGTTGGACAGAAGCCCTTTTTCGGAATTGGAACAATGTTCTTCCCAGTTTTCTGCTGAACATACCATGCTAGGTTGTTGTCTGGACCAAAGAGCACAGTGTCTGCGTTTAATGAGCCTATGACTTCCACAGCGTTTGCGGAAGTGCAACATATGTCGCATTCTGCTTTTGCTTCAGCTAAAGTGTTGACATAAAGCACTACTGGGGCTTTTGGATATTTTTTCTTCCATGCCTTGACCTGTTCGCTTGTTAGCATTTGAGCCATGGGGCATCTTGCACCTCGACTTGGGAGGAAGACCTTCTTGTCTGGGTTCAGAATTGCGGCTGATTCCGCCATAAAATCTACTGCTGAGAAGATAATGGTTTTTGTGTCTTTTTCTTCCATGGCTTTTCTGCATAGCTCGATGCTATCGCCTACATAGTCCGCTATGTCCTGCACTTCTGGTCTCTGATAATTGTGCGCTAGTATGATTGCTTTCTTCTGTTTCTTTAGTCGCAAGATGTTATCCACAAGTGCCATAGATAATTCCTTGGACGATTGAGAAAGCTTCTAACAACTTGGG
>Ga0129298_10000237_pt1 | contig 20573 bp, 21 predicted proteins | sample I19B2metaG_FD_94707 | JGI IMG/M metagenome (GOLD analysis project Ga0129298, IMG submission 94707) | Lake sediment bacterial and archeal communities from Gulf of Boni, Indonesia to study Microbial Dark Matter (Phase II) - ​I19B2 metaG | ecosystem: Environmental > Aquatic > Freshwater > Lake >... | reverse complement strand
GGAACATAACGCATGATGAGAGAAAGGTAATAATACGGGAGGCAAAACCGGGTCAGGTTATGGCACTTGTTACAGAAAGACTGAAGCTTCCCTCCAGGGATTACATGCAGCTTAAATACAGGAGGGCAGCAGGAAAGGCGAGGGCATTCCTTGCATTTGTACAAAGGGTGTTGTGCGGGTTAAGCTACAGGGAAATCTGCAGCAATATAGGCAACATGTCGATGGCAGGGATCTCAAGGCTGTGCAGTGAGGGATTCAGGCTGTACATGGAGGAACAGCAGTATAGAGCGTTATTCCAGGAGGTAGTGAGTCTTTGCAGGGCATAATGTGAACATTTGTTAAGAAACGTCCCCATAACATTAACACTATTAACAATTTTAAAGATAATTGCAGGGTATTTCTAATTTATGTAGAAATATTCTATTATGAATGTTTGATATATGAGAGATCTTGGAAATTTGGAGGCAACGCCATGTTTTATGCCCACAGTGAGAATAAAGTTGGAAAATGGGAAACTGTTTTAGAACACTTGAATGCAGTTGCAAAGTTATGTAGGGAATTTACAGGTGAATGGAGCTGTGAAGCAGAAGGTGAAATCACAGGGCTTTTTCATGACGTAGGTAAGTACACGGATAATTTTCAGAAGGTTTTAAAGGGCAATTTACATAAAATTGACCATGCTACACCTGGCGCAGCTGCAGTACTATACCAATACGGATTGGACGGAATAGCATCTGCTATTGCTGCCCAAGGGCATCATGACGGGCTGCAAAGTGGTCATTTCGATAGCTTAAAAGTGGCATTGTCCATGAAAGAAAAAAGAACAAAATTCGGAAAAACTTACTCATCAACTGCTTTTAAAGAACTAATAAACATACTCTTATCCGACTGCCAAGGGCTACCACATACGCACCATATAAAAAGCGAATATGTAGACTTGTGTAAACAAGGTAAAGATATTCCGGCCATGTTATACATAAGGATGCTTTTTTCAGCATTGGTTGATGCAGATTATCTTGCTACTGAGGCTCATTTCGAAGGCGATGAAAGGGGTATGAGATACCGTGAAAAGGCTCGAGAACTTAATCCTGATTGTGCCATAAAAAAGCTGTTTGATTACAAAGCCCATATTGAGAGAAGCTCAAAAGCAAGTACAGAAATTAATCAATTGCGAAAAGATTTATTTGATGCATGTTATAGCGCAGGCGAATATCCCAAAGGAATTTTCACTCTCAGTGCACCAACAGGAGCGGGAAAGACACTGGCAATGCTGGCTTTTGCACTTAACCATGCAAAATTTAACAATAAAAAAAGAATTATTATAGTACTTCCTTTTTTAAATATAATTGAGCAAACAGCTCGTATCTATAGGGAAATACTAGGTGTAATTGACAGTCCCTCTTATGTACTCGAAGACCACAGCTTAACAGAATTAAGTAATAGTGAAAGAGCACGTCTGTTTTCAGAGAATTGGGATAGTCCAATAATCATCACTACAACAGTAAAATTTTTTGAATCATTGTTCTCAAACCGACCGACAGAGTGCCGGAAGCTGCATAATATAGCCAACTCCATAGTTATATTTGATGAGGCGCAGACTATGCCCGCAGGTCTAACATTATCTACACTAAACACATTAACCACCGCATCTTCAAGGTTTGGTTGCTCAATTGTTTTTTCAACCGCTACCCAGCCTGCATATGAAAGCTTGAACCGGTTTTTTGCAGATAAAGCTGAGATAGAGTGGCAGCCAAAGGAGATAGTGCCTGCGGATTTAAGGCTTTTTGAAAGATCGAGGCGTGTAAAACCAGTTTGGCATATGCAAGCAATGTCTTTTGATAATGTATCCGAGCAAGTCGCAAAAGTCAATCAGGTATTGGTGATAGTTAACCTGCGAAGACATGCTCAGGAGCTATATAGTAAGGTGTCGGCATTATGCAGTAATTTCTGCATATACCACTTATCTACCTATATGTGCCCGGCACATAGAATCGATGTTTTAAAACAAGTCAGGGAGCAATTATCTAAAGAGTTGCCATGCAGGTTGATTTCCACTCAATGTGTTGAAGCGGGGGTTGACCTTGATTTTCCTGTGGTTTGGCGGGCAATGGCTCCACTCGAGGCTGTAATTCAGGCAGCGGGGCGGTGTAACCGTAATGGCAAGGGAGAAGGAATTGTAAATGTATTTATTCCTGAACCACAAGAGGATAAATACCCCGGTGAGGATTATAAAAGAGGTGCGGTAACGTTAAAAGGAATGCTGATGGATAAAAACATTGATCTTTGTGATACAGAGGCTATTTATACTTATTACAAGAAATATTTTGAATTTATTAATATTCAGGATAAGAGTGCAGAACTTAATGCGGCAATTACTAATCGCAATTTTGAGGAGACCGAGCGCCATTATCATTGGATTCCCTCAAAAGGTATTAATGTACTTGTTCCTTTTAGCGGACAGATGGAACAGTTTGAGAATCTGAAGGATGAAGCGCTAAACCGTGGGTTTTCGCGTGAATGGGCTCACGCCGCAAGGCAGCTTTGTGTTAACGTTATCGTAAACAGTAAATCTCAGCTAAAAGATTATATTACAGAAGTGATGATAATAAAGAACGGAAAAGAAAGGGAGGGTACCGGTTTTTATGTACTATTAAACAACGAGTTGTACAGCGAAAAGTATGGTTTAGATGTATCATGCACAAGAGGTGAAGACTTCTTTACAGTAATATAAATACAAAATGAAGTGAGGTGATAGAATGGAACAATTTGTTTTAGAGGTCTGGGGAGACTTTGCCTGCTTTACAAGGCCTGAAACGAAGGTAGAACGTTTTTCGTACCCAGTAATGACGCCGTCAGCAGCGAGGGGAGTGTTAGATGCAATATACGTCAAGCCTTTGGAATTTTGCTGGAGGGTCGAAAAAATAGAAGTTTTAAATCCCATTAAGTTTATCCCGCTCAAGCGCAACGAGGTAAAGGATCGTATACCAGGCATTAGCGACAGTATTATGAAAAAAGGCGGCGAATTCCAGCTTATAATTGCAGATGATGCGGGTGATGACGTAGATGACAAAAAAGGACGTACACAGCGCCAAACAATAGCACTAAAGAATGTTCGATATCGTATACATGCGCATATTGAGCTAAGAAAAGGTTTTGAAACTCAAAGAAAGTCTATTGAACAGCAAGCGAAGAGAAGAATTAGCCAGGGTAAATGTTACTATCAGCCATATTTTGGGTGTCGTGAATTTGCTGCGTATTTTGAATTTGCCGAGGACGAGAAGCCAACGAATGGTGAAAACTTAGACATTGGGTTTATGGTTTATGACGTTTATAACCTTGACGAAGTCATAATTGACAATGCACCACCATTTATCAGTCTATTTAAGGCAGAGCTGAAAAAAGGTGTTCTGGAAATTCCACATTGGGATAGCGAACTTGTCAAAAAACCTATGTAAGGAGGTGAAAAAATGTTAAATGAGTTGGTAAAATACGCTGAAAAAAATAATATATCAGACACGCCTGGTTATAAAGCAAAAAAAGGCAAATGGCTGGTTGACCTAACTGCGGATGGTAAATTTATTGATGTTGTGGAAGATGATAAGTTATACAAAATGTGTCCCCATCTTGCACAATTTGAATGCGCAAACGGAACAAGAAGCCATTTTTTACTTGATTCTTTGGGAGTAGTTGTAAAATACATGCCTAAAAATGATAAAGACATTGAGAAACACGAGTACTTTAAAAAGTTACTAATAGAGGCATCTGAATATGAACCTTGTCTTAGTACAATAAATACTTTTTTATCAGATACAGATGGTCTTGATAATCTTTTAAAAAAACTCAATACTTATAAAGCAAAGGGTGATGACAAGGTTACTTTTCGGATTGATGGGAATTGGGTTCTTGATACTACGGGATGGAGAGAATGGTGGAATGAACACAGGAGAAAATTAAAAAGCTATAAAAAAAATGATAGCAAATCAAAACTAATGCTTTGCCTTGCAGAGGGAGAACTTGTCGAACCTGCTACTACTCATTACAAAGTCATAGGTCTTAAACAAGTTGGAGGACGTGAGAATGGGGATTCATTAATAAGTTTTGATAAAAGTGCTTTTACCTCATACGGACTTTCTCAATCTCTTAATGCAGCATGTTCTGAAAGGACAGCGACAATATATAAAAATGCTTTTGAAGAACTGATTAAGGATGCTCCTCGCCCCGTTTGTGACAGCTTGTTTCTACATTGGTACAAAGAAGCATTGCCTATTGAAGATGACCCATTTTCGTTTATAGAATACAAGGAAAATTTTGAAACTGAAATTGGGAATGCAGTAGACAAAGTAAAAAAGCTTTTTGATTCAGTTCAAAAGGGTGAAAAACCTCAATTTACCAACAATTTGTACTATATTCTGCAAGTATCTGGTGCGGGTGGGCGAATCATGGTGCGCGACTGGCTGACAGGTGATTTTAAGAAGCTTGTGGAAAATATTAGAGCTTGGTTTGAGGATTTGTCAATTGTTGAACCTTATGGAAAAGCAATAGCAGGCGATTTTAAGTTCTCAGCTGCTATGCTAAGGTTAATTTCTTTCCGTAAAAGTGAAAGAGATTCATTTGATAGAATTAAAAAAGAGCTAACACCGCTTGAACCAATAATTTACCGTAGCATTATCGAAAACAATCCTTTACCAGACTCAGTTGCATCAAAAGCACTAAAATACATCAGCTCAAAGCAGCTAAACAGTGAAAAAAGCATTGAGGATAATCTCGACCGTGTAGCATGCGCTATATTAAAAGCATATATAATCCGTCTTCGAAAATCGGAAGGAGGAAATGAAATTATGAAACCCGAACTCAATCAGGATCATCCATCTCCAGCATATCAAGCAGGTAGAATGTTATCTGTGCTTGCATCAATTCAGCAAAGTGCGTTGGGCGATGTAAACGCCGGTTTGGTGCAACGCTACTATACATCCGCAAGTACAACACCGAAACTTGTTATAGGAAGGCTTATCCAGATGTCCCAACATCATCTTGATAAACTCGGCAAAGACAGTAAAGGACTTGAAATATGGTATGAACGGCAGCTTGCTGATATCATGGCAAGAATAAATATTGAACAAGTCCCTACTGTTTTAAATCTTGAAGGACAGACACTTTTTGCACTTGGATACTACCAGCAAAAGGCTCACATGCAAAGCGGAAAACCAGCTGAAGAGAAAGTATAAAATTTGAAGGAGGAGATAATAATGGCTATCAATAATCGTTATGAATTTATGTATTTTGTTGAGTGCTTAAACGGAAATCCAAACGGTGACCCAGATATGGGTAACAGCCCGCGCATTGATCCGCAGGATATGAGAGGACTAATTTCGGATGTTGCGGTTAAAAGGAGAATACGTAACTATGTTGCTCTTGAAAAAGGTAATGAATTTCCATATGGCATAATAGTACAGCAGTCTACCAATATCAACCGCTTTATTGCGCAGGCAAATGAGGAATGCGGCAGTATGGCAAAAGATAAAACTAAGGAAAAAGTCAAAGCTGCAAGAGACTGGGCATGTAAAAATTTTTACGATGTAAGAACCTTTGGCGGTGTTCTTTCTACCGGGGCTAATGCAGGGCAGGTTCGTGGAGCAGTTCAGCTTACATTCCTGCGTTCTATTGACCCGGTTATGCCGATGGATATATCAATAACCCGTATGTCAGTGACAGATGATATAAAAGGTAAACCCAATCCAACTGTTGCCGATTATTTAAAATGGGAAAGTGAGCAGCCAGAGGACTCATTACGTACAATGGGTAGAAAGCAGTTGATACCCTTTGGCCTGTACGAGGGCAGGGGCTTTATCAGTGCAAATTTAGCGAGCGAAACCGGATTTTGTAATGAGGATTTAGGACTTTTCTTCCGTGCTGTTCTGAACATGTACGAGCATGACCGTTCTGCAAGCAAGGGCCAGATGTCAACTGTTTTGCCATTGATAGTATTTCGTCATGTTGGTACAGATTCCGATACAACTCAGCGTGAAAGACAGGCAAAACTAGGCTGCGCTCCTGCACACAAACTTTTTGAACTTGTGACCATCAAAAAGTTAGATCGAGTGGAGTTTGCAAGAAGCTATAAGGATTACAAAATAACGGTTGATGTGTCTAAACTTCCAAGCGGAGTAGATATAGGCTTTGCTGATGCAAAAGGTGAAATCTCCTGGGGTAAGCTCCCAGAGGGGCTGGATTGGCTGGAACTAAAATGATGTATTCAGATGACGATTTAATTCCTATTTCTTACATATCTCAGTACGAATACTGCAAAAGACGAGCGGGACTGCTTTTGCTTGAACAGCAGTGGGTTGAAAATGTGCATACGGTTGAAGGTGATATCATCCATGAACGAGTACATTCAGGTTTAAGAGAGAGCAGAAGTGATTCTTTGATGCTAAGGGCTGTAAGCCTTATATCGTATAGGTACGGGTTAATTGGAAAATCTGACTGCGTGGAACTTACCAAAGATGCTCAGGGGTCCACTCTTCCGTGGGCAGAAGGCAAATGGTTTATTTGTCCGGTAGAATATAAGCATGGAGATGTACGTGATGAACCTGAATATGAGCTGCAAGTATGTGCCCAGGCAATGTGTCTTGAAGAAATGTGCAGTTGTAGAATAGATTATGGATATTTATTTTATGAGGGTGCACACCGCCGGTTAAAAGTAATTTTTGATGAAGCAAAAAGGGCACGAGTCGAAGAGATAGCACAGGAACTACATGATATGCAAAAGTGTTCCATTACACCTCTTGCGATTAAAGGTAAGCGCTGTAACGGTTGCTCCATGAATAACATCTGCCTGCCGGACAAACTTAAAAACCCTTTTTCATATATTCAAAAACTATTGAAGGAGGCAGGTGAAGAATAATATATGAAAAAACTGTTTAACGTTTTGTATGTTTTAACGGAGGATTCATATCTTAGCAAGCAGGGCGATACAATAAGTGTGAAGGTGGGAGGAACTGAAAAGGTAAGAGTACCTGCTCACACGATTGAATCAATTATTTGCTTTGGAAATACAACAGTATCTACTCCGTTAATATCGTTTTGCGGTGAAAGAGGAATCTCGCTTACATTCATGGGAGAGTATGGCAAATTTTACGGCCGTATTGAAGGACCTATTAGTGGGAATGTGCTATTAAGAAGGGCACAGCATTTTGCTACTGAAAATGCAGAGACCCAAGCACTTATAGCAAAGTTAATTATTGCAGCAAAAATTGCAAATTGCAGAAATGTGCTTTTAAGGGCCTCAAGAGATAGCCAAAATTCAGAAGATACAGATAAATTAACGAAAGCATCAGATTCTCTTGCTTCAATTGCCCGACAGCTTGAATACAAAAATGATGTTGACGAATTAAGAGGTATGGAGGGGCTTGCAGCAAGCGCTTATTTTAGAGTATTTAATTATCTTATTAGAGCAAATAAGGATGATTTTTACTTTGAAGAGCGTAATAAACGCCCACCCAAAGATAACATGAACGCCATTTTATCGTTTTTATATACATTGTTGGCTAATGATATGCGTTCTGCATTAGAGGGGGTAGGACTTGATCCAGCCAGAGGATTTCTCCACGCCTTGCGTCCGGGACGAGCAAGTCTTGCACTTGACTTAATGGAGGAATTTCGTTCTCCGCTTTGCGATAGGTTAGCATTGTCAATGGTAAATTTGAAACAACTATCCTCTATGCACTTTATAAAAGATTTTTCTGGAGTAACCATAAATGACGATGCTAAGAAGATTGTCTTGACAGCATGGCAAAAACGGAAAAAAGAAATTATTATGCACCCATACTTATCAGAAAAGCTGGAAATCGGACTCTTACCTCATGTGCAAGCACTTCTTCTAGCAAGGTACTTAAGGGGAGATTTGGAAGTATACCCACCATTTTATTGGAAATGAGGGGATAGAATGATGATATTAGTGACCTATGATGTTAATATGGAGAGTGCATCTGGTACAAAAAGACTGCGTAATGTTGCAAAGGCTTGTGAAAATATAGGTCAAAGAGTACAAAAATCTGTATTTGAATGCTTGGTAGAACCTGAACAGTATGTTACTCTAAAAAATAAGTTATTGTCTATTATAGACAAGGATAAGGACTCCATACGTATTTATATCCTTGGTGCTAAATGGGAAAGAAGAATAGAGCATTATGGGATAACACAAAGTTTTAAACAGGAAGGAGCGATTATATTATAATTTTTGCGCGTACCTAAATGACTCATAAAACTATAGCAAGTACGCGCACCACGATACTCTACGCGTCTCGGGTATTTTGCTTTGATTTTAACGGGTTTTCATAAATTTTAAAAATATTACGCGAAATACATCTAAATAGCCAGCTAATAATGCGACTTTGAGATGTGTAGTGTCGCCCCTCACACAGGGGCGTGGATTGAAACATACACAAGGTTGTCCATATTGCTCTGGCAAAAGAGTCGCCCCTCACACAGGGGCGTGGATTGAAACTAGTGTGTTCTGCAAGCGCAAAGATATACTGGAAAATACAGTCGCCCCTCACACAGGGGCGTGGATTGAAACCAAATCCAATATGACGCACCATATAGGGATGTAAGTCGCCCCTCACACAGGGGCGTGGATTGAAACATTTCATATTTTTTCATGTTTTAACCCTCCATTAAGTCGCCCCTCACACAGGGGCGTGGATTGAAACGTTAAAATGCTTAAAAATGCAAGGCTTGAAACATGTCGCCCCTCACACAGGGGCGTGGATTGAAACTTGGCTATTGACAGCATTTCAATGGCTTTTGCCGTCGCCCCTCACACAGGGGCGTGGATTGAAACAAGCTGCTTATGCTCAATAGGTATTATATCCATTTGTCGCCCCTCACACAGGGGCGTGGATTGAAACTGATTTAAAAAAGTATTTGATGTACTCCGTCAATCGTCGCCCCTCACACAGGGGCGTGGATTGAAACAATGGATCGAATTCGTACTACCTGGGGATCACAAGTCGCCCCTCACACAGGGGCGTGGATTGAAACATAAGAACAACTACAATAAGAAAAAATCAAATATGTCGCCCCTCACACAGGGGCGTGGATTGAAACCATAGTATGGTCGAGGATTTGTACCTTGAAATTGAGGTCGCCCCTCACACAGGGGCGTGGATTGAAACAATTCTGCAACATCTGTATTATCTACAATATTTGGTCGCCCCTCACACAGGGGCGTGGATTGAAACCTGCAAATAATATATTCGTGTCTTGTTTGGAAAAAGTCGCCCCTCACACAGGGGCGTGGATTGAAACTATTTTGGAGTGAGCAATATATTATCATTACCTGTCGCCCCTCACACAGGGGCGTGGATTGAAACGAGATATCCTTAATCTGCTGGACTTGCAGAGACCGGTCGCCCCTCACACAGGGGCGTGGATTGAAACACTGTGTACTTGCTGCCTCTGTATGAAGTTGCCAAGGGTCGCCCCTCACACAGGGGCGTGGATTGAAACTTCAGCCGGGTAAACATGAAACCGCTATCATCGCGTCGCCCCTCACACAGGGGCGTGGATTGAAACGTTGCAATAATGGGAAAACCGCTTTCCCTTCATAGTCGCCCCTCACACAGGGGCGTGGATTGAAACTTACATAGTATCTTAATTGACCGTATTACTGTGCGTCGCCCCTCACACAGGGGCGTGGATTGAAACTGGGATTCGGTCAGGGCTTCGGTCAGGGATTCGGGTCGCCCCTCACACAGGGGCGTGGATTGAAACCCTATGGCACGAAAAGGAATATTGACAGGTGCATTCCATCTGGGGAATGCAAGGAGCTCAGCTTTCCCAAATAGCAATCAGCTGGCTTTTGCACCAAAAGGGCCTGACATCGGCAATAGTTGGTACACAGAGTGAAAAACACCTTATTGAGAATATCAGGTCTGCCGGTATGACATTATCGTCCGATGAGCGGGAAATATTGAACAGGATAAGTACCAAGATACTTGACAGCCTGTAAAGATGATCCGATAATAATAATAATAATAAATTATTGACAGGAGGTAAGCTATATGATTAATGTAGGTCTTCAGCTGTATACTGTAAGGGATGAGTGTGAAAAGGATTTTATCGGCACCATCAGAAAAGTTACCGACATTGGATACAAGGGATTGGAATTTGCCGGATACTATGGTATGGATGCCAGGGAACTAAGGAAAATTATTGATGATATGGGTGCAAAAGCTGTCAACTCTCATGTGTCGATTCTAAAGATGGAAAATGACCTTGATGCAGAAATAGAATATGCAAATATTCTCGGTATGAAAACCATCACAATACCTGCACTTCCAAAAGAAATCAGGAATGATGTCAAAGCGTTGCTGAAAGCCTCAAAGGAGATTTCAGCTTTTGACGAGCGCTGTTCAAGTAATGGCATTCAACTTTGTTATCATAATCATGATTTCGAATTTGCCAGAGCAGAAAACGAATATATTCTGGATATATATATGAAAGAGGCTAAAAATTTGAAATTGGAACTTGATACGTTTTGGTCTTCATATGCGGGACTGGACTCGGTTGAATACATGAAAAAGTATGCCGGAAGATTGCAGTATATTCATTTGAAAGATATGATCAAGGATACAAAACCTGTATTTGCGGAAGTTGGGGAAGGCTGCCTGGATATTGGCTTATTTATAAAAACTGCTGTTGAACTGGGTGTGGAATGGGCTTTCGTGGAACAGGACATATGCATGAGAGCAAGTCTTGACAGTGTAAGGATAAGTATGGAGAACTTGAAGAAAATGGATGTGCTCAAAATATGAAGACAATAACAGACCTGTAGGACAAATTTCTTTATTGACTATTGATAACTGTTGCTATATAATAAAAGCAATCAATAAACACGAGTTCACAAAGGAACCGATGATTCATGGAAATCAATAAAAATACCATCAACAGTTCACAGATTGCAAAACTGGCAGGGGTCTCCAGAAGTACAGTAAGCCGGGTAATCAACAATTATAACAACGTGCCGCAGGAGACACGTGAAAAGATTCTGGAAGTAATAAAGCAGTATAATTACTATCCCAATATTTCCGCACAGGTCCTTAAGGGAAAAAGAACCAACACTATCGGTCTTTTTATGATTTCCGGGAATCTAATCACTGACAACCTGCTTAACAACTATTCCGTAGCCGCAGTTATCGAAAATGCCGCACAGCGCGGTTATCACGTATTGTCTTATATAATTAACGACACCAGGGATACCGATACAATACAGAATGTAAAGGAAGTTTTCCATCAGAGAAGAATCGATGGCGGGATTTTCAAAGGCGGTGCAAATCATGAGCCCCTTATTGAGGAATTGATAGCAGAAGGCTTTTTAATCGGTATTATAGATCAGGACCTGCCTGGGCGTATGGAGACGAACCGCATGGTCTTCAACTTTGAAAGTAAAAAAACAGCGGAGAATGCAATTGACTATGTCGTAGGGCTGAATCACAGAAAAATAGCCATTATAAACGGTGATCTCAATAAATATTCCGGTATGCAAAAATACCAGGGTTTTTTAAACGGACTTGAAAAGAACAGTTCGGAAATTGAAAAGTATTGGATTATCCAGGGAGAATTCAACAAGGGAAGCGGTTATGCAGGAATGTCAAAGTTCCTAAAAGGCGCTGCCGAGATCCCTACTGCTGTTTGTGCTGCCAACGACAGTATAGCCTTTGGTGCGATTGAAGCCATCAATGAGTTCGGTTTAAAGGTGCCGGATGATATTTCAGTTACCGGTATAGATGATCATATACTCAGCCAGTATTACAAGCCACCTCTGACTACATTCAGGGTGGATTTCGGAGAAATTTACCGTAAGCTGACTTTGTCAACCATTGAGGCTATTGAGCGCGGAGGAAACGAAGAGTTTATAAAAGTTGAATACGATACGACTTTTATAGAAAGAGAATCCTGTAGAAGAATCTAAAACAATTAGTTTTCTAAAAAATAAACACGTGTTCATCCTGTAAGCCTCGATATTTCAAACCTCATGATATTAAATAATCAACAAATAAACATGTTCAAATTACAATGGAAGAAGAAAAAAGAGTAAAAGTTAAGAATATGTGAGATCAAACTCTTCATGCGGCAAATACATATACAGTATCTTGAATATACAAACATGTAGAAATCTTCAGACGTATGGAACGATGATTTTTCTCTGGACAGCCAGTGTAGCTGACTTTTCTGTTTTGCTTAGTTAAAGGTAGTCATGCCTTAGCTATATAAAAAAAGAGGAGGTTTTATCATGACAAAGAGAGTATTATCAGTCATTATCGCCTGCTTTGTTCTAATTGCTTTTGCAGGGTGCAGCCAGCAGGCGCCTTCATCGTCATCAACCCAGCAATCGGCTACTTCAGCCACAGCAGCATCAGCAGCACCAAAAGCGCCAGTTGAACTTTCGGTCTGGATAGGAAGCTGGTGGGACCAGAAAGCACCTGACATCAAAAAGGAATTTGAGAAGGCATATCCGCAGTATAAAGTTAAAATTGACTGCCTGCCAATCAACGGCTATTTCGACAATGCAGCATCCGCAATCATGGCCGGAAGCCCTCCTGATGTCCTCGACCTTGATGTAACCCAGGTTTCTACCTTTGCTGCTAAAAACCTTTTGACAGATCTTACAGCAGATGTAGAGTCAAAACTAAAAGGTGATGACTTCATTAAAGGTGCATGGCAAGCAAGCCACTATAATGGAAAGTTGTATGGTATGCCCAGCCGTGCAAGTGGTGCCACATACTACTACAACAAGAAGATGTTCGATGATGCCAAGGTACCGTACCCTAAAGAAGGCTGGACCTATGACGACCTTCTGGATGCAGCCAAAAAGATCACCGTACCAGGCCAGAAATACGGCGTTGGTATCGCAGCTGATTTAAGTGACCCTTCTAATGTTATGACATCATTCTCGCCTGTATTATGGGCCAATGGCGGAGATTACCTGAACAGTGACAATACGAAATGTACGATGGATCAGCCGAATGCTATTAAAGCTATCACTTTCTGGACCGAACTGTATACCAAGTATAAAGTAGTTCCAGAGGGAAGCCTCAACTATACCATATCAAGAGATGTTGTACCGCTTCTCGCCAATAATCAGGTAGCCATGTTGCCTTTTGGTGTAAGTGGAATAGATACTTTCAGTAAGACTCCTGGCCTTCAGTGGGATATAGTAATTCCGCCAAGCGGCTTTAACAGAGGCGGCGGATGGACGCTTACCGTACCGGTAAGTGCGAAGCACAAGAAGGAAGCGAATGATTACCTGCTGTGGTTTGCCAAACCGGAGGTACAGGCACCTCTTTGTGCGACAGAACCGTCTGTTATTAGTGCCTGGAAGCTTAATGCTCCATGGAACACCCCTATGTATCAGACCGTACTTAAAGCTGCCATGACTGGTAAGCTGCTGCCTTCAATAGGAAAATGGGGCGAGGCCCAGACAATAATAATCAAGGAGCTGCAGAAGACCTTACAGGGCGCTCAGACTCCTGAACAGGCAGGAAAGAACATGACAGTCCAGATTGACCCGCTTCTTAAATAATATAAGATTGTTTCCACATTTACTTTACGTCCTTCTTCCAGTGTTTTGCTGGAAGAAGGACGTAAATACCTTATTCTTCAGCAGTATAAAGACGTTTTAAAAGGAGGAAGGGACGGTGAAAATCAACACTTTGAAGACTTCTACCAAAAAAAAGCTTACAGGGATCGCCTTTGTCCTCCCCTGTGTGATAATTCTCGTGCTGATGATGGCATACCCGCTTATACAAACTTTTGCCTTCAGCTTTACAGACATAAAGCTGCCCAACTTTGAGTTGAAATTTATCGGATTAAAAAACTTTGTAACTGCCTTTTCAAAACCTGAAGTTTCAATCGTTATAAGAAATACCATCATCTGGACAGTTTTTTCCGTTTTTGTACGCCTGGTGCTCGGACTCGTTTCTGCACTTATCATGAATTCCAATGTAAAAGGGATAGTGACACTGAGAGTGATTGCACTGCTTCCGTGGACTGTACCGTTGATAGTTTCATCAAATACATGGAGATGGATTCTGCAAAGTGAAAACGGTGTGATAAACGGTACGCTGAGAGCCATGGGACTCGGAGGATGGGCCCATACCTGGCTTGCAAACGCATCTACGGCGCTTCCGTCCATAATGGTTGCGAATACATGGGTTGGCTTTCCGTTTGTAATGATGATGCTGCTGTCTGCTATGCAGGGGTTGTCGCGGGATTTGTACGAGGCAGCTGAAATAGACGGTGCAAATGGATTTCACCTTTTCAGATATATTACTCTTCCGGGAATAAAACCTGTAATTCTTGTTGTGCTGGCATTGGAGACTATAAGTGCTATTAACTCCTTTGACATGATATTTGTAATGACCGGAGGAGGACCGGGCGGAGCTACCGAAATATTCGGCCTGTTCATATACCGTCTGGCATTTACGAACTTTGATTTCGGAAGCGCTTCTGCTGTAAGTGTAGTACTTATTACAATTGCGGTTCTCGGATTCTCAATGTACGGGTTTGCACAAACAGGGAACAGGAAAAGGGGTGAAGCATAATGCATAGAAAAAAACAGATATATCCGATACTTATCTACATTTCTGCTGTTCTGGTATGCGCTTTCAGTCTTTTCCCGATATTATGGGCCTTAAGCACATCCCTCAAACCCGAGGCAATGATTTTTTCGCAGCCTCCACAGTGGATACCGAAGAAAATATCCCTGGAGCATTACAAGGGTGTTGTCGGCGATGCAAGGATGATGAAATACTTTCTGAATTCATTCATAACAGCGGCGTCATCTACTGTAATTGCGCTGATAATAGGAATATTGGGAGCATATGGATTCTCGAGATACAAGTTCCCCGGAAACAAGACATTGATGATTTCCATACTTCTTACACGTATGCTGCCAAGAGTGGCTTTGATTGTACCCTTTTTCATCACCCTTAAGAAAATCAACCTGTACAATACGCGTCCGGGACTTATCCTGGTGTTCCTTATAATAACGATGCCCCTGTCCATATGGCTTTTGAAAGGCTTTTTTGACGGCATTCCGTATGAAATGGAGGAAGCGGCAACAGTCGACGGGTGCTCCGTTATCGGTATATTGCTAAAGATAGTGGTTCCCATTACTCTCCCTGCCATAGCTTCAGTTGGAATGTATGTATTTATTACGGCATGGAATGAGTTCCTTTTTGCCCTGACAATGACAAAAGGAATGGAGCTCAGAACGATTTCCGTCGGGCTGGCATTTTTCATAGATGAGTTCGGGGTCCGATGGGGCAAGCTGATGGCAGCATCGATACTGATGAGCATACCGGCTATTTTAGTATTCTCCCTATTCCAGAAAAGTCTTATAAAAGGACTGAGCGAAGGGTCCGTAAAGGGATAGCAGGGAATTTGAGTTAAAAACGGAGGTAGTGTTTATGAGACTGGGAGGTTCTGTAGTAAGCGAATTCAAAGGACCCGGGCAGTTTGTTGATATAGCTCTCGATTCGGGCTTTAAGGCAGTAGTATTTCCATTGAACCATAAAACTCCGGAGGATGAGATCGATTCTTTGAAGCGTGAAATAGACGAAGCCGGTATTATCATTGCTGAGGTGGGTGCCTGGAGGAATAACCCTTTAGATGCTTCTGGACAGGTATGCAAGGAGGCATTGGAGAATATCAAAAAGCAGCTTGATATAGTAAACATGATCAACAGCCCCTTACTGCTGTACAGAAATGCCGAATTTACCCGGGAATGCTTTGAAAAACTGGGCCCGTATATAAAGAGCATACATGTGAAGGATATCAACATAGAGCAGAAGCTCACGGTTCACTTAAACGAGTGCCTTGTCGGGGAGGGCTGCTACGATTTCAAGGAATTCTTCAACTGTGCTTCGAAGCTTGAAGACAGGATGCCTGTTCTGGTTGAACATATAAAAATCCAGGAGGATTATAAGAAATCGGTCTCCTACCTCAGGAATTTTGCCGTGAGGATGGGCATCGAAATATAGCATGCGCTTAAGAATTCCAATTTGAAGCGGATAAGGAGACGATGGAAAATGGTTATACTGGTTACCGGTGCTAACAGAGGTTTGGGAATAGAACTGGTGAAGGAAGGGCTTAAAAGAGGCCATACTGTAATTGCCACATACCGAAATCCGGGGGATGACCTGCCCCGTTTAAAGGAAGAATACCAGGACAGGTTGGTAATGCAGGTTATGGATGTGGAGGACTTCGCGTCAATTTCATCCGCGTATGACAGCTTGTGCGGGAAATTCAATGCCATAGACGGAGTTGTCAACAATGCCGCGGTGCTTTACGAGACCAAGGCTTTCAAGGGAGATCCCATTGTGGATATGGACCTTGACATGTTTCACAAAACATTTGAAATTAACATTCACGGCCCCGTCATGGTACTGAAGAAGTTTATGCCTTTAATATATAAGGGCAGTGACAGGTGTATTGTCAATATATCTACGGAGGGCGCAAAACTCAAAACCGAAGGCAGCCATTACATAGCCTACTCTGCTTCAAAAATAGCTTTGAACCTTTATACACAGAAGATCCGCAATTATTTGTCAGCCCGTGAAGACACAAAGGATATCCGGGTCTATATGATACATCCCGGCAGGATGTTTACGGTAATGGGCGTTGAAAACGCTCAGATTCAGCCCGGCGAGCCCGCCTTCGGCATATGGGACATCATAGAAAAGAAAAAGAAAATCGACCTGGATATTCCATTTATTAACTACAAGGCAGAGCAGATGCCTTTATAGACAAGTTATCAATAACAAAGGAGTTTTTATAGTGGATAAGATATCAACAAATCGTGTAGTGAAGATAGGTATAGTAGTAGATGATATTGAAAAGGCTGCAAGATATTACGCAGATTTATTCAATGTTGACATGCCGGTTATAAAGACACCTGATCCCAATGCCAAGCCGGATCCTGCCAGATACAAATGGTACAAGGGTGAATACCGGAATTTCCGGATCAGGACGGCAGTAGTAAATCTGGAGCCTGTATTTATAGAACTGGTAGAACCCATTGATGAAGGAAGTCCGTGGTCTGAATTCAAAAATCAGCATGGACAGGGCGTACAGTTTATGACTTTCTATATTGATGGCTTCCAAGAGCATATAAACTATATGCAGGAGAAGGGAATGCCTGCTTTGCTTAAAGAAGAAAAAGGCAAAGAAAGGTACGCTTACTTCGATACGGCCGCCAAGCTTGGAGTTACAGTAGAATTCAAGGAAATAGACAAGACATGATATAAAATACGCCAGGCTGGATTATCAGGCTGAAAGGAGAACTTGTATGAATAAGATTGGAAGTACCGACATGTTACAGGTATGTGTGATTGTGAAGGACAGTGTCGATTCTTTTGAAAAACTGGGTGTGATGCTTAACATCAAGCAAAAATACGAGACATGAAAATGGCAGAATGATGATTTTCTAAGGCAGGAAACGGAGGTCATTAAAGGACAGGGGGTGATAGAATGGATAAGAATATTCTGGGCACGAATATTGTGACACAGGTTGCATTTGTGGTTCATGACATCGAGAAAACAAGCCGGGCTTATGCCGATTTTCTCGGAATGGAAAAGCCCGAAATCAAGATCACAGGCCCATATGAATCTACCGGAACAGTTTACCGCGGCGAACCGTCCAAAACAAGGGCTAAACTGGCATTTTTCAAGGTTGGGGAAAATCTGTCCATCGAACTGATCGAGCCGGACAAAGAGCCGAGTACATGGAGAGAAGTATTGGATAGGGACGGTGAAGGATTTCATCACATAGCCTTTGTAATTGAAGGTACCAATGAAAAGATCACGCTCCTTGAAAGAAACGGAATACAGCTTATACAGAAGGGCCAATCTGCAAAGGGAAGCTATGCATATGTGGATGCAGAGAAGGATTTAAAAACGATAATCGAATTGCTGGAGACATTCAAATAATTTTCCCAAAGTGCAGAATAAATTTTACCACAAATATTAAAGGTTGTTCTTGTTTTAAAAAATATATTTTTCAGGAGGAATTTACAATGATTAAAGGAATCGGACATACTGCCTATACGGTGGTAGACATGGAAAAATCCCTGTACTTTTACTGTGATGTTCTGGGATTGGAAAAAAAGTTTGAGCTAAAGCGCCCCACGGGAGAAAACTGGATCATTTACCTAACTGTATCGGAAGGTAATTTTATCGAATTATTCTACGGCGGAACCAAGAAAAATGAATGGGACAGGGAAACCGTCGGATATTCCCATGTATGCATTGAAGTAGACGATATCCATGAAATTGCCAACAGGATAAAGAGCAAGGGTGTGTCTCTGGACGTAGAGCCAAAGCAGGGAGCAGACCTGAACTGGCAGTGCTGGGTGCGCGATCCCGATGGAAACAGGATCGAATTCATGCAGATGGACCCCAATTCGCCGCAGATGAAAAAGTGAGGAGTGAGTAAATTGGATAAGATATCTACAAATCGGATGGTCAAAATAGGTATTATTGTGGATGATATAGAAAAGGCAGTGGAATACTATGCAGACCTGTTCAACATTCCTAAGCCTGAGGTAAAAACTCCCAAACCAAAAAATACGATGCCTGTAGAAGGCAACAAGCCGTATACCTGGTACAGGGGAGAATACAGGACTGCACGCTGCAAAACTGCTGTGGTTGGAATCGAACCCATTTACATCGAGTTGATAGAACCATTGGACGAACCCAGTCCGTGGACCGAGTTCAAGGAAAAACACGGCCAGGGAGTCCACTATATGGCGTTCAATATCGATGATTTTAAAGGACATGAGGAACTGATGGAGAAAAAAGGGATGCCCATATACCATAAGACTGAAAAGGGAAAAGAAAGGTACGGGTATTTTGAAACGGCTTCCAAGCTGGGAATCACACTGGAATTCAAAGAGATAGACAAGGAGTAAGTCCCGTTGAGATATTTGACGGAGCAGCATCCTTGGATTTAAGAATAAGCAGGAAATTGGGGACAAAACTCTTATTTGTCCCTGCAGCAGGGGCACTACCTGCAAAAAAAGGAAGGAGGTTTGTTGTGGTTAATGTTGGAATAATAGGCTGCGGATCCATAACAAAATTTAGACACGCACCGGAATACTCATCAAATAAGGATGCAAATATCGCCGGCTTCTTCGACCCACAGAAGGAAAGAAGCCTTGAAATGGTACAAATGTACGGGGGCAAAGCATATGAATCCATAGAGGAAATGCTGACAGATAAGTCTGTCGACGCAGTAAGCGTTTGCACGGCAAACCGCTTCCATGCATCCATAACCATAGAAGCACTTAAGGCTGGAAAACATGTGCTGTGTGAAAAACCCATGGCCACTTCTGTAGAGGATGCCGAAAAGATGATAGATGCAGCCAGAGAATCGGGAAAGTCATTGATGGTCGGACACAATCAGAGGCTCACAGATGCTCATGTCAAGGCCAAAAAAATACTTGAGAGCGGAGAACTGGGAAGAATCATCAGCTTCCGTACTACTTTCTCCCATGGCGGACCTGAATCCTGGAGTGCGGACAAGAGCAGCAAGACTTGGTTCTTCAATAAAAAAGACGCAGTTATGGGCTCGATGGGAGATCTTGGAATACATAAGGCCGATTTGATCCGCTGGTTGATCGGGGATGAAATAGTAGAGGTCATAGCATCGGTGTTAACGCTGGATAAGAAAGGTCCGCAGGGCGAACTTATAGAAGTGGATGATAATGCCCTTTGCATTCTCCGGTCAAAAACCGGTATCACTGGTATGCTTACAGTGAGCTGGACAAATTACGGAGTTGAAGATAACAGCACAATCCTTTATTGCAGTGAAGGTGTCATGAAGATTTATGGCAATCCTGAGTTTCCCTTGGAAATCATATGGAAAAATGGAGAAAAGGCCTTTTACAAGATTGGAAGCATACAGACGAATGAAAACCAGACGAAGTCAGGGATTATAGACCTGTTTATAGACAGCCTTGTTAAGGGGATACCTCCGGCGATTTCCGGTGAAGACGGATTAGCTTCGTTGAAGATCATATTTGCCTGCATGAAGTCATCTGCACAGGGAAGCAGTATAAGAATCGATTATCCATTCATTTGAAGGAGGCAACATTACATGCCGGACAGTTACGAATCGACGTTAAACCACGTCAATACATATTCAAGGCCATCAGAACTCAAAATCACAGACATGCGCTTTGTAGATCTGGCGGGTGCGCCCATGCATTGCACACTCGTAAAAATATACACCAATCAGGGAATAACAGGAATCGGAGAGCTCAGGGACTTTGGAAGCCGTACCTATGCAGCCATGCTGAAAGGACGCCTTCTGGGTGAGAATCCATGTAATGTAGACAAGTTGTTCCGCAGGATCAAACAGTTCATGGGACCCGCACGGCAGGCAGGAGGAGTCGCCGGTATCGAGATTGCTCTTTGGGATCTTGCCGGCAAGGCTTACGGAGTTCCTGTCTATCAGATGCTGGGCGGAAAATTCCGTGATGCAGTGCGTGTTTATTGTGATCTCGGGG
>Ga0129298_10000233_pt1 | contig 20658 bp, 19 predicted proteins | sample I19B2metaG_FD_94707 | JGI IMG/M metagenome (GOLD analysis project Ga0129298, IMG submission 94707) | Lake sediment bacterial and archeal communities from Gulf of Boni, Indonesia to study Microbial Dark Matter (Phase II) - ​I19B2 metaG | ecosystem: Environmental > Aquatic > Freshwater > Lake >... | reverse complement strand
TGCAGCTGCTAATTCATATGCGTTCCTTTTTCATTGAAGGACAAAAAAACCTGTGCAAGCATATCAATCATCAGTCACACAGGTTTTTATTGAACTATTTTACAGGCTTGACTGTTTCACCATCATTCAGGAAGGTTTGCCCTTCAAGAATGACCTGGTCGTTTTCCTTGACATTGCTTGTTATTTCTGTAACTTTTTCATTTGACAGGCCAATGGTTACAGGCTGTTTCTTTACTTTGTTGTTATTCTGAACAACATAAACATAATTAACGCCGCTTTCTATCTTGACCGCTTCATTTGGAACAGTTATTACATTCTCCTTCTTCTCTGCGGGGAGTACCGCCCTTGCAAGCATACCCGGCTTTAATGAATTGTTGCCGTTGTCAAGCTTTATCCTTACGGTATAGGATTGCGTGCTGTTATCAATGGAGGGGCTCATGGTATCAACCATCCCGTCCAAAGGCTTGTCTAAGCCATTCACCTTTACCGGTATTTTTTGTCCCTTCTGAATTTTCTGGACTATGCTGTCAGGAAGTAAAACCTCCGCAATCAAAGCGGTAGTATCTATCACAGTGACCGCTTTTGTTGCAGTTGTCACCAGTTCACCCTGGTTTATGTTCCTTACCGACAGAACCCCGTTTATAGGAGATTTTACTGCCGAGCTGTCAAGCTTTGAAGCTATTGAGTCAACTCCGGCCACCGCCTGTTGCAGTTGTGCATTTGCTACATCAATAGACTGGGGGCCTGTTTTTTGCTTTAGGACGCTCAGATTGTCACGGTTGGTATTAAAGTCTATAGTGGCAGTCCTTAGCTTTGACTCCGAATCGTCAAGGGCTTGCTTTGATATGGATCCCATCTGATATAAGATTGTATTTTTCTCATATGTGGTTTTTGCATCCTCATAGGCAACCTGGGCTTTATTAAGCGCCTGCTCTGCAGTCAGTACCTGCTGTTCCAGTGATGATTCCTTTGTTCTTGCAAGGCTTGCCTGGTAATAATCGCGGTTTGCCTGCTGCTGCCTCAATTGCGTCTGCAAATCCGTCGCATCAAGAGTAAAGAGAACCTGGTCCTTTACAACACTTGCTCCCACATCTGCATTTATTGTTGCAACTTTTCCGGAAACCTCAGGAGATATGTTAATCTCCTGCACCGGCTTCAATTTACATGAATATTCGACATTTACAACGATTGGGGTGACAGCAGCTGCAGCCACCTTTACACTTTTGGGATCCTGCTGTCTTCCTGCCTGTACAGCCGGCTTTTTGCTGCATCCCGCAAAGGATACCGATAAGACCAGACTTGCCGCAATTACTAATGCACAGTTTTTCTTCACTGCAGAACTAAGCTTCATATTGACTAACCTCCTTAACATAAGAGTTTTCAAGGCGTTTTCCGGTAAAGAATTTCTTAATATCGTCCATGATTGTATATACAACAGGGACTATGATAGGTGTAAACATTGTAGAGGTTATCATGCCTCCAATAACTACGATGGCCATACCGGTTTTCATTTCACTGCCATCTCCAAGAGACAGTGCAGAGGGAAGCATACCTGTAATCATCGTAAGGGTGGTCATAATTATTGGTCTTATTCTTGTTGTACCGGATTCTATAAGGGCATCTCTCAAGCTATGTCCTCTTTTCATAAGTGTATTGGTATAGTCTATCAGCAGCGTACCGTTTTTGGATGCAAGGCCGTCCAACATTATAAGCCCGATTACGGTTGTAAGGTTCAAGGTGTTTCTGGTCAGGGCCAGTGCAAGCATAGCTCCGATAACTCCGCACGGCAGTGAAAGCATTCTTATAAAGGGTGTCAGATAGGATTCATACAATACAACCAGAATCATGAAAACCAGGGCAACTGCAACTATAAGGGCTGCTCCCAATGCGCTGAACTGGTCGTCCATCTGCTTCTGGGCACCACCATACTTTATGTTGTAGCCAAACGGAATCGGCAGTGCATTCAACTGCTTCTTAACGTCGTCAGATACCGTCCCGAGTATGGCATTTCTTTGGAGTATGGCAGTAATGTTCACCATATCCTGTCTGTCCTGTCTTGTGATCCTTCTCTGGGCATCGGTCTGATAAACCTTGGCCACCTGGCTGACGGTTACCTGTTTTCCTGACGAACTGGCAACCTTTAGCGCTCCAATATCATAAATGGTATTAACCTGTTTATCCTTGAAAGAAACAATAATGTCATAATCAAGTCCGCCTTCCCTGTAAACGCCCGTAGTCGCGCCCTGTATCCCCGTACGGATTACAGAGGTCAGGTCGGAGTTTGAAACCCCGTACTCTGCAGCTGCTAGACGGTCGACACTGACCCTTATTTCACTTTGGGTTGAACGCATCGGATTTGTAATGTCAGCAATGCCGTTGATGGACTTCATTATTTCCTCAACCTTCAGGCTTATTTCCTTTAAAACGTTAGCGTCCAGACCGCTGACAACTACCGATATATTGTTTCCACCCCCGCCAAATCCCCCGGAAGAAGCTGTAACATTGGCCCCAAGGACATTCTTTCTGGCCCAGGCGCGCGCCATATCGGAAAGCTCGGTCGGAGTCTTGTCACGCTGATTTTTGGGAAACAGTCTTACGGTTATCTGGGCGGTAGACATATCACTATCACCGCCTACTGAAGAGTTGAAAGCCCTGATATATTTTTTTAATTCCCCATTTTGCAGGTAGTCCTCTATCTGTTTGACCTTGGCATCCGTTTGTGCCAGGCTTGAGCCAGGATTCATGGTTACATTGATACTGAACCTGCTGTTATCCGTCTGAGGCTGTGATTCAAACTTTATGACTTTCATTGGTATAAGCAGGACGCTTGCCACAACCATGGCTGTAAACACGACAAGCACCTTCCACCTGTTATCCATTGACCAGATAAGCGTTTTTCTGTAAAATGCATTTACCCTGTCGAAAAGGTTAGCTACAAAGCTCAGCTTGTGAGTGACTATTTTCAGCTTGTCGTTTATCAGGCTCAATTTGCTTGAACCCTTTTCTCCGGCATCATCTTCATGATGCCCTCCTTCACGCTTTAAGACCTTTGAAGCAAGCATTGGGGTCACTGTAAAAGATACAAAGAGGGAAAACAGTGAAGCGAATGCAACAGTCAAGCCAAATTCCCTGAAGAACTGTCCCGTCATACCTGACATAAAAGCAACAGGTGCAAATACCACCACATCGCAGAGGGTTATCGCAATAGCCGCCATTCCGATCTCTTTTCGCCCTTCAATGGCTGCTGCAACAGGTTTCTTGCCCATCTTGAGGTGCCGCTGGATGTTTTCCAGAATAACTATGGAGTCGTCGACCAGGATTCCTACACAGAGCGACATTCCCATAAGAGACATCATGTTCAGAGTAAATTTATTCAAATACATCACAAAAAACGTAGAAACCAGTGAAGTGGGAATTGCCACCAATACTATAAGGGATGAACGCCAGTCCCGCAGGAAAAGTAGAAGCACCAGAGCGGTAGTTATTATACCTTCTATAAGGTTGCGCTTAATTTCCTTCAGTGATGAATCTATAAATGTGGTTGTATCATCAAGGATAACCAGCTTGATTCCCTGCGGAAGATTTTTGCTTATTGCGTCAAGTTCTTTTTTTACGCGTCCTACAACTTCTACAACATTTGCATCGCTCTGCTTGGAAAGTCTTATTCCTATTGCATTCTGGCCATCCATTCTGAGGAGCTGATTCTGGTCGGGATAGCTCAGCCCTACCTCTGCCAGGTCTCCCAGGCGGATACTTGCTCCTCCCGGTATCGGAATAAGCAGGTTCCTTACTTCGTTTATATTCTTGAATTCTCCGACAAGCCTTACCGACTGATTGCCAATGTCCTGTTGAAGCTGTCCGAGCGGGGCACTGGAATTTTCAGCACGTATCTTGTTCAGAAGAGTGTTTACGTTGACTCCATAATATTCCATGGCTGCCTTATCGAGTTTTATATGCAGGTCTTTCATCTGGGCACCTTGCAGGCCGACATTCGCAACATCCTGAATTTTCTCAAGCTGCTGCTTTATTGTATCGGCTGTGTTATAAAGCTGCTCATATGGAACAGTACCGTTAAGGCCGAGGGTTAAAACGGGGGCATCGCTTGTGTCGAACTTGAATATGGAGGGTTTGTCTGCATCAGCCGGCAGTCTGCCGGATACCCTGTCCACCGCTTTGGAAACATCCATCAGCGCCGCCTTCATATCCGTTTCCATTGTAAACCTGATTGTCACGGATCCATTCCCCAATCTTGCATTGGCAGTGATGGTATCTATTCCGCTGATCCCAGAAATGGCATTTTCGATTGGTTGGACTATGTCTCTTTTTATATCTTCCGGACCTGCACCTGCATAGTCACACGAAACTGTTATGGCAGGTGAACTTATTGAAGGCATAAGATCCGCACCCATACGGGAATAGCCCATGATCCCCAGCCCGAAAAGCAGAACCATAACCATAGTAATGGCCGCAGGCCTTCGTACCGATATTTCTGTTACACTCACTACATTAGCACCCCCCGGTGGATTTGTCCGCGCAGGCTGACACAAATCATTTGCCGCCACACTACAATGTGAATTATACCATAAGTCCTGATATGAAATAAGCATTTTCTGCCTTATACAATTCTTAAATTTTTATGAATGGGATTAGCCTTTTTGCAGATCAGTGTTACAATGAATTTTGAATTTAATGCTATATAATTAAAATATGAACCTTCCAGATGTATTAAAGACTCTCAAGTAAAACATTAACCCCCAGCCTGCAATATTCGAGAGGTTGAGGGTTAACAGAATAAAAGTTCCTTAGAAACCGGACCTGGTATTACTTCTTCCTTTCCTTCGTAAGCAATTCATCCCAGAAAGAAGGCGACATACGGTTGGCATCCTTTATTGTATTGGGACTGTCCTTCAGAAAATCGAAAAGAGCTTCTGAAAGCGGCAAATCAAAACCTTTAAGATGCGCCTCTTTTATGTAGTGCATCAACTGCCCGTGCTTTACAACAACTTCCTTTGCATTTCCTTCTACAGCTTTTTTGCAGATCTGCAGGAACACCCCGCCGCCTCGTGAACCCGGCTTCTCCGGCTCACAGATGGCCTGTAGGATGACCTCGGGTGCAACTCCGGACCTGACTGCAAAAGCTATGGTCTCAAGCATGGCTGCCTGTATAAGCCCTATATTCAGCTGATTCACACCTTTGACTACCTGGCCGTTGCCGCTTGGTCCGCAGTAAACGGTATGCTGTGGAACACCCAGCACCTCAAAGATGGGCCATACTTTATCCACTATCTCCTTATCACCCGCAACAAATACGAAGAGTCTCCCATCAGGACCTGTCCCTCCGTTGGAAACCGGTGAGTCGATCAGATGTGCATCTTTCTTTTTAAATTCCTCATACAGTCTCCTGGTCTCTGGGGGAGCAACAGTTCCCATATCTATGAATATCTGTCCCGGTCTTGCATTTGGTACAAATTCAGTCTCTGCAACCTTCACCCATACTTCCGAAAGCGGAAGGCTGGTCATAACTATATCGCAGCGTTCCACAACATCGACGTTGCTTTTTGCTGCCTGCGCGCCTTCCTTTACTTTTGCCTCAAGTCTTTCCCTGTCAAGGTCATATACGAGGACGGGATACCCCGCCTGCAAAAGCCAGCGGACCATCTTTCCACCCATGGGTCCTACGCCTGTAAAGCCTATCAGAGGTATTTTACCATTTATTTCTTTTGCCATGACCACATCCCCCTTTTTATTGTGAATTGTCTTTATTGACAGTTGTTCTTAATATACTGCCACGCATCAGCAATATACCTTGATGTATTCTCACGGTCCTTGGTGGCCAGTTCAACCACATAGTCACCGTTATAGCCAAGCTTCCTCATTTCTGCAAACAGTGCAGGTATGTCGACTTCCCCCTTTCCATAGGGAACATTCTCTTCACCTATCATGTCCTTTACATGCACAAGGGCTATCCGTTTCCCAAAGGTGTCGCATACCTTCTTCCAGCTTACGCCTATCGCATGGTAGGAACCTACCTCATGGAGCACCTTGACCCTTGGGTCTTTCAATTCATCAAGAATTTCCACCACATCTTCAAGGGTCTGGATTGACCTGCCTTCATGTATCTGGATGACAGGAGTGATGTTATGCCCTTCAACCGCCTTCATAAAACGTCTTAAGGCTTCAACATAATGCCCCTTTAGAGTGGTGTTGAAAACGACAATATTTATACCTATGGCTTCACCGAAAAGTGCACACTTAACGGCATAATCAAGGGTTTCCCCCATATCAGCCTCCACCGGATTCAAATGAAGCGAGGAGTATTTCATACCGTATTTTTTTGCGATTTCCCTGTAGTAATCAGTACCTTTGCTTATATCCAGCGCAGATCCGCGGCCCTTTGTGTATAGCTCGAACTGCCTGTATCCCATTTTGGAGTACATTTCCATAACTTCCTCAAAAGTCTTTTTGGAATCTCCACCTGTGGCACTTGCAACTATATGATCCATCAAATCAGACATATGAACCGTTCCCCTTTCAAATAGATTTCGTAGATCCATAAAATTATTCAAGTATATCAGTCAATGTATATGGTCTTGCCTTTTGATGCCAACCCGGCTTCATAAACCTTCATCATATCCAGTGCAAATTCGAGGGTTCCTTTATCAGGTTTTTTTCCTTGGAGTACACATTCACAGAAATACATGGTTTCGTTATAAAAACCCTGGGTGAATAACGCTTTGTTTTCAAGAGTAGCAAGGCAGTTGGATGTATTCCATACAACTGCTCCTGAATCATCGCCCTCCGGTATATATGAAGTTGTCTTGCTGTAATTGAAAGGTATACCCCTATGGAGGGTTACTTTGGTGTCATTTATTTCCATTTGCCACTTGTCGCCGTATACTCCGTAATTCTCCATATTCGGCTGTGGGCCTGAGGACATATGCAGATTGCCTATCGCTCCGTTTGCAAACTGCATTATGAAGGCTCCATTTCCAAAGCTGTTTGTGTGCGCTGTCACAGAAGACACCCTTCCCCCCACGGCCATCAGGAATGCCAGAGGATGCACCCCGTTTCTCAGCCAGTTCGGTGTGCCTTTATTGTCGAGCTCCTGCTGCCCGTTCTCAGGTATTGTCATATGGTAAACACCAAGTATTGACCTTAGATTGCCATATTTGGGGGAATTGACGACCTCAATGGCTTTCTGTGTCGCAGGCATGAAGGATTTCTTAAGCCCTACAACCACTATCCTGTCCCTTCGGTGCGACAGCATTTCCTCCACTTCGTAAGCCCTCGTCGCTATAGGCTTTTCAACCCACACATGGAGTCCGGCATCCAATGCTTCAATTACGAGCTTTGGATGGAATTGTGGCCCGACACATATGAATACGGCCTGGATATCCTCTTTTTCGTACATGTCCTTCGAATTCCGGTAATACGAGCATCCATACTGTAGAGCTGTAAGCTTCGCAAGATCCTCATTTATGTCGCATACAGCCTTGATCCTTACCGGAAGAAAATTCATCACCGGAAGAATATTCCTGTAACAGTGTGAGCCCACTCCAATAATGCCTACATTTACCCTTTTTTCGAACTCTCTCTGGTAGCTCATCTTCTTATCTCCTATTTTGAAGCAAGAGCTTCAAATACGCCGATGCATTCCTTCTGGGCTTTGATTCTCTTGTTTATGATCTTTATGATGTCCTCCGCTATTTTGATCTGGTTTGGTGCTTCCATATCAGGAATACCATAGTCTTTGCTGATCTCCTGCAGTTTCCCGTAGCTTGCTTCAATTTTCGCAACCCATTCCTTCTTCAGCCCTGAAACTCCCCTGAAGGCTCCGCTCAAAGCTCCTATCATGGTACCGATGGTATCTGCATCACGTCCGAAGTTTGCACCGTATATGATTGCCTTTTCGGGATCCCCGTCCGCAAGGTAGAATAAGGCAAGTACACAGGGCACGGTTTCCCTTGAATCACTTATTATATCCCCAAGGTTCGTTTTATAGAATTTTTCCCTGAATTTCTTGTAATCTCCCGTGTCTTTAGCCATCTTGAGGGTTTTTTCTATCCAACAGATCATCTCATCAGAGCTGGTCTTATGCAGATAAGCAGTTGCAGCCTTGAGAACTGAGTCCACAGTAGCATCCGGGTTCATGGCTTCAGCAGTAGCTGCTGCCATAGCGCAGGCTCCATCCCTGCAGAAGGTTGAATCACCTGCATGGATTAATCCTGCGACGTCATAAGTTTCTATTGCAGCCTGCCTCGGATTGCAGGCATTGATAAGTCCCATAGGCGAAATGGACATTGCCGTGCTGCTGCTGTGCATGTTTCCAAGGCCTGCATATACAGGAAGAGTAAGTTTGCTCTCTATCTTATGGAACATGTTTCTTACCGGTACATAAAACAGTTTATAGTATTTCTGCTTGTTTTTAAGGAAGGATTTGGCGAATTCATCCGCGGTGACATACCCTCCATTTTCAAGAATAGCTTCTACAAGGATGAGCTTTATTGCCGAATCATCTGTTCCTGCGCCTTCAAAGTCATTAATCAGCCCGAACTTTTCTTCCACTTCCCTGTATGTCTTACCTTCTGCAGGAGCACCCATAGCATCTCCTATGAGTCCCCCTATAAGGCATCCATACACCTTTTCAAAAAGTTTTCCTTTAGACTTTGCCATTTTTAAACACTCCTCCGTTTTATGTAATGAATCACCCCTTGATCGCTCCTACCATAACACCCTTCATAAAGTATTTCTGCAGCAAAGGGTAGATGGCAAGTATCGGTACGGTAGAAACTATAATGGTTGCATATTTGATCGTCTCCCCGATAGGTACCCTGTCATCGGCCCGTGCACCCGTCATCATGCTGTCCGTGCTGTTCTGTATGAGTATCTCCCTCAGTATGAGCTGTAGTGGATACCTTTCACGGCTCCTTAAGTAAATAGCTGCATTAAACCATGCATTCCAGTGGGCTACACCGTAGAACAGGACCATAACTGCTATTACTGCAGTTGATAAAGGCAGTATGATTTTAAACAATATGACGAAATCATTTGCCCCGTCAATTCTTGCAGACTCTTCAAGGCTGTCGGGTATCGCCTGAAAGGACGTCCTCATTATGATAAGGTTCCAGGCACTGATAGCATTTGGTATTACCAGTGCCCACCTGGTATCAATCATATGAAGGTCCTTTACCAGCAGATAGGTGGGTATCAGTCCTCCATTGAACAACATCGTGAATGCAATACCCATCATTATGTAATCCTTAAGAAGTACATTTTTTCTCGAAAGACCATATGCACCCAGTGATGTAAGAAAAATATTTATTGAAGTACCTACTGTCAGGTAGAAAATTGTATTTTTATAGCCCTGCATTATGTTCGGATTATCGAAAACCGCCTTATATGATGCAAATGACAATCCTACAGGCTTCAAAAGTATGCCTCTGTGTGCGGCCATCGATGCGGGATCGCTGAATGATGCGAAGGTCACGTAAAGAAAAGGATATATTGCAAGTACCATTAAAAATATCAGGAATACGACATTGAATGAATCAAATACCATTTCTCCGGCTGATTTCTTGATTTTCATATGTGCCACCTCCTACCACAAACTGGTTTCACTTACTCTTTTACTAAGCTTGTTTACGGTAACAAGAAGAGTAAAATTGATAAGTGAGTTGAACAGGCCTACGGCTGAACTGTAGCTGTAGCTCATTTCTATAAGACCTTTTCTGTAAACAAAAGTCGATATTACGTCTGCAGTCTCATATGTATTTGGGTTGTACAGGAGCAGTACCTTTTCGGTGCCTATGCTCATTACCTTTCCAAGCCTCAGTATCAGCATGATGATTATTGTAGGTGCAATTCCCGGAATTGTTATGGACAATAACTGCCTGAAGCGTCCGCCTCCGTCTATTTTGCAGGCTTCATACAATTCCTGGTCTATTCCGGAGAGAGCTGCAAGGTATATTATGGATCCCCATCCTATTTCCTGCCAGATATCTGTTGATACATATATGAACCTGAACCATTCCGGCTGGATCATAAACGGGATGGAATTTATTCCGACTGCATTCATCAGGTTGTTAACAACCCCGTCTCTTGATGTAAAATCTATGATGATACCACATATGACAACCATCGAAATAAAGTGTGGAAGATATGTTACAGTTTGTACCGTGCGTGAAAAAAGCTTGCTCCTCAATTCGTTGATGAGCAGTGCAAGTATTATTGGTGCAGGAAATCCGAAGACAATGTTGTAAACACTCAAAAGCAAAGTATTTCTGATTATTCTCCAAAAGTAATAGGCGTTGAAGAAATCCTTAAAATTGTCAAGTCCTATCCATGGGCTGCCCAATATGCCTTTTATCGGGCTGAAATCCTTGAATGCTATCTGAGCTCCATACATAGGCTGATAGTGGAATATGAGGTAATACAGGACAACAGGAAAAAGCATGATGTAGACATTCCTGTTTTTGATAAGATCTTTCTTTAATATCCCAAACGGACTTTCTTTTTTTCTGATAACCGGGTTTATTTCTTTTACTGTACCAGGCACCGTTATGACCTCCCCCTGAAATTATTTGCCTAAATGTCAGATGATCTTATTTCCCGGGATCCCACTTATTGACTATTGCCTGCAACCTCTTGGTAAGGTTTTTTGAAAGCTTTGGAACCGGGCAAACCCTGACACAATCTCCACGTATAGGGTAATCCGGAATTCTGTCCGTTCTCGAAGAGCAAGCCACCGGATCTGTTTTCACTGGTGTATCAATGAAAATCACTTCTTTATCAACCTTTTCCACAGACCTGTAATCCTTGAATTTCGGATCATCTCTCAGGTAAAGGGCATCAACATGGCACGCCTTCCAGCAGAGCATGCACTTATCCCTAAGACAGATTGGTTCTGTAATTAAAGGATCGGGTATCAGTTCGGCATCGGTGATGATTGAGTTAAAGCGCTGTCTGGCCCCGAATTTCTTTGTGAGCACAAGGTTATTGTAGCCGAATTCACCCAAGCCTGCTCTTGTAGCGGCATGACGGTGAGAAAACGGTCCGGAGTGGTATCTGAAAGGTGAATACTTCTCTGCCCATTTCTCATTGGGCCCTTTCATAATCTCTCTTTCAGACAAACCATTTGCCGGCTTTACATGGACTCCCTCTGTAGGGAATATCATCGCATCAAAGCCGTTTGCCATAAGAAACTGGCCCAGATACTGTCCTATAAGCAGTAGAGCTACATCATTATTGAAATGCGCCACTTTCCCATAAAATGCTTCAAGCCATCCATGCTTTGCGTCAGGCGGAATCATTTCCAGATCCATTTCTGCCAGGTTTGCCGGTGCATCAATTGCAGGATTCATAATGGGCTGTGCAATTGAAATAACGGATTTTGCATTCGGCAGAAAGTCCGTTGGACGCTGTCCGCGGGGAATGCGGTCATAGTAGGGGGGCATAGGCTCATACCTGTCGATGGACGCTATCCCGACAAGAACGGCTCCCTGCCTTACAGCCACTTCCTTCACTTCACGCGACAATCTCTCCATGTCAAGTTTGCTGCTCATACGGTTTCCTCCTTTTATCCGTCAATGCTCTTTAATACCTTTCTGCTTGTTTTATCCAGTATGTCAAGTTCATGCTGTGTCAATTCGATATCCGCCGCCGCAATATTCTCCATAAGGTGCTTTTCACTCTGAGTCCCTACGATTGCTGAAGTCATACCTTTTTGATTCAATATCCAGCTGACTGCAATCTGTGAAATTGCAGCACCCTTTGAGGCTGCTATTTCTTTTAGAAGCACAAGAAGCTCCCTTTCTTTTTCCCTGTGTTCCGGTATGAAAAGACGGCGGGCACTTCTGAAATCATCCGGGCTTACGCTTAAACCTCCGAAGTGGTAAGCACCCGTCAGTATCCCTTTGGCTACCGAGCTGTAGCTGGTCAGAGCTATTGAATTTTCAATGCAGAACGGCAGTATCTCTGCCTCAAGGTTTCTCTGAAGCAGGCTGTATTCAAGCTGAACTACGTCTATTTGAGAGTAGCTGACCGCTTCCTTGAGCTGAGCTATGGAAAAGTTGGATACCCCTATTGCCCTTATAATGTTTTCTTCCTTCAATTTATTGAACTCGGACAGAGTATCCTTAAGAGGAATTCCGTTATTAGGCCAATGAATATATAATATATCAATATAGCCGGTTTGCAATCTCCTGAGGCTGCCTTCGCAGGATTGCCTTACATCGTCAGGCCTCAGGCTTTCAGGTCTGACTTTTGTAGCTATGATACATTCTCTTCTTCTGTCTTTGAGTGCTATACCTACTATTTCTTCAGAATGTCCGCTGCCGTAATTTACAGCCGTATCGAAGGTATTTATGCCGCAGTCCAGAGCAGTCCGCAGAGCCTTTATATTCCCTTCGTCACTTCTCTTTTCCCATTTGTCCCCTCCGAGCTCCCAACAGCCGAATGCTACCTTTGAAATGTCAAGATTAGTTTTACCGAGCTTCTGATATATCATCTCATCACCCCGATTCAAGAATGGCGGACTATACAATGGACTTGAATCAATTATCCGCTTTAATCAAATATGACTTGTCGAAAAGAAAAACTCAGAACAATGTTGATTTACTACTCTTGCCAGCACAAATGCGTTTCCGGATTTCAGCAGTAAATGCCACCGTATGCAAAAAACACTTACCGCTTATATTAATGATTATAAAAAAACCATACTGCCACAGTAAACACCTAATATTTGCACTCAGTACTCATTTTTTGTATTAATGAGCCTCATGCACCAATTATGGAACAAAAACCGTGTTCTAATAATCTGGTATGTGTTCGTAATCTTTATATACGGGAATTGATTATGTGAAATGGCACTATCGGATTTTTATTTTGAATTATTATACGCTTTAATTCTGGGAAGGATAAATTCTGCAGCCTGTTTTGCAGCTGTATCGGGATCAGGCTTCGGAAGAATTTCTATGGATGCCCACCCGTCAAATCCCGCCTTTTTTAGTGCTTCAAACACCTCATCGAAGTCGATATGTCCCTGACCGGGGGCAAGACGGTTTGAATCCGCGAAGTGAATATATTTTACCCATGGTGCATTTCTTATAAGGCTTTTCCCAATCATGTCATCCTCAATATTCATGTGAAAAACATCCGGCATGAGGCCCAGATTTCCGAATTTCAATTTTTGAAGCAGTTCCCTGCCTTCATCGAGGCTGTTGACAAAGTTAATCTCATAACGGTTGACAGGTTCAATGATAATGGTAACCCCCATGGGATCGGCCACTTCGCACAATCTCTCCGCCATATCCAGGAAAAGCCCTTCAGCTTCTTCTCTTCTTTGCCCTTCTGCGATAAAGCCCCTGGTTCTTCCTACATTGATAATCCTGCCGAAGTCCTTTGCGAGTTTTATCAGCCCTGTAAAAACTTCAACCACCCTTTTCCTCACTTCAGGGTCCCTGTGGGTAAAGTATAGCCCCAGTGCTGCAAACACCTGACCTGTACTTATACAGCTCACTTCCAGTTTGTATTTGTCCAGCAGTCCGGCCAGCTTGTCGGGGTCTATCTCATCCGCAGTTTTTAATGCAAGCTCTATACCGTCATATCCCAGCTCCGATGCTTTTCTTGCCGACTCTTCAAACCCTCTCCACACCACAAATGCTGAAGGCATTGCATTTTCCGCAGCAACAGCTACTGAAAGCTTCATATTAACCTCCGTGCCCTTATGTACCGACTTTATTTCATCGGTCCTTCAGGAGTCCACATTTTATTGTTAAACAGATCATTTTCAGCTTCTTTTATCAATCCAAGCGAAATATCGTGGCGTCCGCCTTCATATGGAGTTGTCAGCCAGGCATCAAGAATATCCAGCGCTTCAAAAACACCGGTAATTTTACCGCCAAGGCACAGGATGTTCGAATTGTTATGAGCCCTTGTCATTTTACCCATATATGTACTGGTACATAAAGACGCCCTGACTCCCTTGTATTTGTTTGCCAGGATACTCACTCCTATACCTGTTGAACAGATCAGTATCCCTCTTTCGGCTTCTCCTTTCGACACAGCTCCTGCCACCCTCGCAACAAAGTAAGGATATCGCACTATGTCTGTAGAATCGGTCCCTACATTATTAACTGCATATCCTTTTTTTCCGAGGTAATCAACTATCTGCATTTTCAATTCATACCCACCATGGTCATTTCCGATCCAAATAGTATTATCAGCCATTTTTCACCCTCCACAACAACACCATTGAAACGTTTCATATATTATTCTATTATTCTGTCGCTTCAATGTCAACATTAATTTAAGCCGGGTAATATTCTCAAACGCCTCTGACGTAGCCGACACTTTCTCTTAGAATTATTTTTGTTTCCAGAGTTATGACCTTCCTGCACTTTTGCCTTTCTTCTGCAGAAAGCCTCATACTTCCCATAAGGGATTCAACACTTACTGTTCCTGTTTCATATTTGGGTTGACGGATGGTTGTAAGTTGTGGTGTGCAAAGAGGTGCTATATCTATATCGTCATAACCGATGACGGATATATCAAAGGGTATGTTAAGTCTTCTTTCCCTGGCTGCTTTAATGGCACCGATTGCCATCAGGTCATTGGCTGCAAAAATCGCTGTCGGGGGCTCCAGATTCTTAAGAAGCTCCACAGTGCATTGATACCCGCTGTACCAGTCATATTGACCCTTCTTTATAAGAGAGTTGTCAACCTCAAGCCCTTTTTCCTTTAAAAATTCCAGGTATGCAGTTTGTCTGCATATACTGCTTCTTGATTCAAGCAGACCGCTTATGAAGGCAATCCTCTTATGTCCGTACTCATACAGGAGATTCATTGCAGAAATAGCTCCGCCATAGTCGTCAACATTCACCAGTTCACACTTGTAATCAGTGATATCGTCAGCATCAACAAGGACAACATTGCATCTTTCCTGAAGCTCTTCTATTTCTTCAGGACTCACCTTTGGCTTTACAAGGATTATACCATCCACGTTTTTTTCCAGGAGCACCTCAATGTACTCTCTTTCTTTTTCTCCATCCCTGTCGTTATTGCAAAGGAAAATGGTGTACCCATATTTTCTCGCGGCATCCTCAACCCCCCGCGCAAGCTCCGGATAATACGGATTTGTAATGTCTGGTATGACAAGTCCTATGCTGTGTGAAATATTAGTCTTAAGAATTCTTGCCGCTGTATTGGGTCTGTATTTCAATTTTTTTACGGCTGCCAGGACTTTTTCCCTGTTTTCCTCATTGACAGTGGAAACATTGTTCAAAACGTTGGATACCGTTCCCAGAGAAACTCCAGCCTCTTTGGCAACCTCACGCATTGTCACCATATGCAATAACCTGCTTTCCTTAAATAAAATTCAAAACATCAACTATATGCTGCAAAACCAGGCCATCCTGCTTCAAGCAGTGATACTGTTTCTGAAGCTGCCCGGAGTTATTCCTTCATACTGCTTGAATATCCTGATCAATGTCTTGTTGCTGCTGTAGCCCACCTTCTGTGCGATATCCACAAGGGGAAGACCTGTGTTTGCCAGCAGATATTTTGCCTTTTCGACTCTCAGCCTGTTAATATAGTCAACCATATTCTCCCCTGTTTCCTGTTTAAAAAACTTGGAAAGGTATGGCGCCGTAATCCCAAGATTGTCTGCAATAACCGTCTGGCTCAAATCCTCCTCCGTAAAATGCTCGTTTATGTACCGGAGAATAAGTTCTTTAAGCTCATAATTGTGACTGCTCTTGTGCTCATTTATATATTCGCATATTTGCCTGTATATGTCTATTATCTCAAAGTGAATCTGGTCAAGTGTTTCGCAGGAAGTCAGCCTGTCTACGGGATCGAAGTCCGCTCCGAATATGTCGGTATAATTGACTCTTGTAGCGTCCAGAACCTTTATAGCCGTACTCATTATATCGAAGAAAAGGCATTTTATTAACTTGATGGGCAGTTTCCGTCTGTCGAAGTTCTCCTGAAAAATCCTTTCCAGAAGCTTTCTACAGCTGTCAATATCTCCAACCTTTATAAAGTTGATAAGCTGCAGCTCGTCGCCTATTGGATAATAATACTCCTTGTCCCTGTCGGTAATCTCATCATAGCTTATTACCGAGCTGTAGCCCTTGACAATTTTATAATCCATGGCGTTCTTGGCCTGATTGTACGAAAGCTTGATGTTCGAGGCTTTGTACTGAACCCCCCCGATGCCTACAGTAATGATAACCTTGAAATGCTCCCTAAGGAAGTCTTTAAGTCTTACCGACATCTGCAGCATCTGCTCTTTCACAAGCGACTGTTTATACTGCTCATTAAAGTTAACCAGCAGTGCAATGGTGTCATACTCTATTTCAGCTGCGTACCCCTTAAGATTTTCATTTGACAATTCCTCGGCAACTGATTTTATCACGAACCTTAGAAGGTTCCATTCCTGCTCACTGTCATTCTGAATAAAGCTGGTGCAATCATCAATATGGAAAAGAATAACCGCAAAACATTCATGTTCAAAAACCACATCATAAAAAGACAGCCAGGCGTTGATGGCATCCAGGTCATCAACCCTTCCCTTTATAAGGTTTGCAATAAGGCTGCTCTTAACCATGATGCCGTTCTTATTCACCATATAATCAATCTTTTCATTTTGCTCAAGCATGCTGTTGACTGTCTGTTCGAGCTGACTGTTCTTTTTAAATGCTACCAGTACGGATTCTCTTATGTAATCAATCTCGTTCTTGTCTTTAGAAGGCATATCTCCCATCCATGAAGATACCGTATCTACTACACGCCTTATCGGGTAATAGTTCCTGTATGCCAGCAGATATGCTGCTATAAGGCCTACAACAAAACATATGCCGACAATCCAGATGGTAGTATTCCTGATATAATTCACTTTTTCCATATAAATCGAAAGTGGAATTACCGCGACATATTTCCAGTCCGATATGGAAGAGCTTATATATGATATTACCATGTTCCTGCCACCGATTTTCTGGTGGAGAAGGCCGTCCTGTCCGCTCAGGAGCTTGCTGTCCGGAAGCGTCTCCGGGCTATTGCTTCCGGCGCTTACCATGATATTGTTCTTGCTGTCAATAACGTAGGCATAACCTCCTAATGCCACATCATCCAGTATACTTCTTATCCTGGCTTCATCAATCAGTACTACCATCAGACCTGCGGGATTATCCACCTGGGTCACCGGTACCGATTGCATAAGTGTTATCATGCGCTTCTGCTGTCTGTCCACAAGCATATCCGCCGTACGCAAGCTGTTGAAATAATAGTCCTCTTTCCTGATATCCCTGTACCAGTTTTCATAACTTACGCCTTTATAGGAATAAAGGTATTCATAAAACAGTTCCGGAGTGAACATTGCATTTGAGGATACTACAACATCGCTGTTCCTGTAGAATATATAAAAATCCCTTATAAATGAGTTATTAATTCTGTATGGCTGAAAATCCCTGATTATATTTGAAACTTCAAACCTGTCATCTTCTTTCAACGGTGCCATAACCGCCGAAAATTTCTGAATCCTGTAGTTTGACGCAAGCTGTATCGACATCTGCTGAATTTCCGCCAGTCTTGCATCAATATTTACGCATGCCTGTTTCAACATGGCCTTTTTCGAGCGGCTTACCTCTTCCTCTACGACCTGTCCGGCTTTTATGTATACTATGCTGCCTATTGCGATGGGAATAACCAGGACAATGATATAAGAGAATATGAAGGTTATGAGAATCTTTCGTGAGCGTTTATGCAACAAAGCCACAATGTACACTCCTTCTCATACAGCGAAAATATATATTGTTATTATTATACATTTATAATAATAACAATACAATTAAGAAATTATGCAATATCTATATGTCTTTTTTCAGCGCAATATTTCCTCCCATAGCCGCTTCAGGTGATATATTCCCTATACCCATTATTGCTGTGATACTAATGTCAGATGTGCCATACTTTAAGAGTCGCGGTTATTTTACTGCTTTGAAATTACATGTTTCAGTAAAAAAAATGAAACACATGTTTCTAATAAAACACATGTTTCATTAACAGAAACCGATTTTTCAACCTTTGCAAGCTTTATTCCATTATCCAATAATCATAGGTATAACCCGGTACAACATACTCGTAAGGCATGTAGAAATAACCCTTGTCTCCCCAATCCTTCCCCCACGAATTCCTCACTATGAGATAGCCTCCATGGGACCTGACTTTACCAAAAAGTCCATGAGGCTTTGAAATGTCCCTATAACCTACTGCCAGGACCGCGTGGCCGCCCATCTTCTTTTCATCCTTGCCCGGCAAAGGCATAAACCCAGTCCTGGCAACTTCCTCCGATTCAAAACTCTCGTACACATCCATTCCAAGCATGACCGGCTGCTGCCTTAAAGCCAGGCTTTGTTTTATTTCGTCCAATGAACCGAGTGACTTATAGGCAGTAATTTTATATTTGGAAGCGTTTGTGACAGCTTCCCTGGATGGCGGCTGTGAATATTTATCCACATCATAAGGCATGTATTTTTCTTCACAGACTCCCACTTTGTTAATTGACTTGCAGGCATCTCTCAGGCTTGCGCCTTCATCTTTTTTAATTTCACCGTTCAACCCTCTTTCTATATAATATAGAAAGAGCCTGGACAAATCCGTTTTGTTGTCCAGGAGCATCATCCTGCAGGCACACCCCGCATTTGCAGTGCATGAACCCAGGTTTCCCTGGTCAAATACCGGCGGACATTCAGGCCTCAAATCAACCGTCCGTGGCAGGACCACTTCTCTATGCGGTGTAAGATACCTGGAAAATTTTAAATCTCTTTTATCAACAGTGTCCCTTTTTAACTTATATACATGTCCCATATACAACCCACCCTTGACTTTATCTGCGTATAACCGGATCCGGGGCGGTTTACCTCTCACGAATCCGGTTACCTGTTATATAATATGTTTATATCAATAAAGTTGACAATAAAAAGGAATGGGTTTGATAAAGCAGGAGTGTACAATCAGGGACTTATTTGAATTTGTCCCTCATATCGTTTATGCCCGGAATCTTATCCATTATATACCTGTAATCCTCCTTGAAATTCTGTATCAGGGAATTACGATGCTTTCCCACAAGAATTGTAAATATGTACCCATTATGTCCGGGAGTCCAGCCAGTAGGATGATACCCCTTGTCTATGAGGCAGGTATCCCCGTTCTGCGTCATATAGCATTCCGAAGATCCGTCCGGCTGGAAAACAACCTGTACGCCAAAGCCGTTAGAAGGGTTGAACCTGTAATGGTAAGCCTCTTCAAATTCACTTTCCTCACTGCCGTTTTCGGAATCATGCTTGTGCGGAGGATAGCCTGACCAGCAGCCTTCATCCGCATGGAGCTCACTTACCAGAAGGTTTCCTGCCCTGTCCTTTGTCTTCTGTCCCAGGATGTGAAATATCCTGCGGTGGCTTTTTGTCTCATTTGACCCCACATCTACCATATCCACCTCGGAAGGTGTAATCCTGAAGGGCTCGAATTTTTTATCACAAAACCCTCCTGCAACTGCAACTTCAGTATTATCTTTGTTTGCAAGTATGGAGACCTGTTCTCCGACAGGTACATAAACCGAGTCAGCATTACCCGACCAGATGTCCTTCCTCTTTCCAACATCTTCAAACCTGACACTTCCCGCAGTAATTTCACAGTTGCCTGAAAGTACTACATAGACGCTTTCAAACTTATCAAGCTTTTGGCTGTACTTCTCACCCTTCGCCAGATGGATAATATTGAAATACGTACGGCAAAGGACCCCGTTATTTTCATCGATAACAGGCAGATTCCGGTTATCGAAGCTCTTGATTATTGACGGCATTTGAATCACCCTCCAGAATTATTTTATCTATTACACTCCATACCTCTTCCTTCCCCTGTTTTGTTTCAGAAGAAAACGGAATCGGCATTGCTTCCCCTTCAATACCCAATGCGGATTTAATGTCCAGAAGCCTGGCCTTCAACTGGTTCCGGGATATCTTGTCTGCCTTGGACGCAACAACAATACTTGATATTGAATTTCCCTTCAGCCATTCATACATCACCCGGTCATCCTCCGATGGAGAATGCCTTATGTCTACAAGCATGATAATCAGCTTGAGCTGCATTCGTGAATACAGGTATGTTTCGACCACATCATCCCAGGACAGCTTTTTTGTCTTTGAAACCTTTGCGTATCCATAGCCGGGTAAATCAACGAAATATACTCTTTCATCCAGGTTATAGAAATTGATTTCCCTTGTCTTGCCGGGTGTGGCACCAACTCTGGCAAGGTTTTTCCTGTTTAACATCGTATTTATGAATGAGGACTTTCCCACATTGGACCTGCCCACAAATGCTACCTCCGGCATGTTGCCGGCCGGATACTGCCCGGGCTTGACGGCAGTGAGTTCATACCTGGCATTTTTTATTATCAATATTCATTCTCCTTGTACCGTTTATTTGATACCAATAGTTTCTCAAAAACACTTCCTAATAATTCTGAACCATTTTGAATTTATTGTCAATAAAAAATGTGGCTCTGCCACTTTTTTTGCGCATGTGCCTTTCCGAAGCAATGAGGAAAAATTGGCACGCGCATTAATTCAATTTTTATAGTCTAGGAAATATTTTACATTATCC
>Ga0129298_10000232_pt1 | contig 20692 bp, 22 predicted proteins | sample I19B2metaG_FD_94707 | JGI IMG/M metagenome (GOLD analysis project Ga0129298, IMG submission 94707) | Lake sediment bacterial and archeal communities from Gulf of Boni, Indonesia to study Microbial Dark Matter (Phase II) - ​I19B2 metaG | ecosystem: Environmental > Aquatic > Freshwater > Lake >... | reverse complement strand
TTTTTCATATCAGTACCATAAATATACAATTATGTAAATTAAGAAGGGAGAACATAGCTTAGAAATTTCAAAATCGTGTCTTGACAAACGGTACCATTACAAATGGACACCCGGATGGCCATTCAAGTAGCGCATGCGGCGGATGGAGCAGATGCGCATCGTGCCGGATTGAGAACGATTGAACAGCTTACAGCTGCCGGAAGGCTGAACCAGGGCGAGCTACGGAAGGTGGAGACCGGGGAAACCGTGGCGGAGGACAGTTTCGGCTCGAAAATGTAAAATAATCAAGAAACGTCCCCAGTAATTTCACTGAGACCTTTTCCCATATAGTGTTTGTTTATCTGAGAGGCTTTAAAATAATCCTCTTCATAAACCGCCTGGCGGCATGGCGTATTAAAAATGCAAGAGGTTCTTCCGGACAGATAAGTTCTGGCTTCAGAATCCGGTCTTATATCCTTCACATGTTCAGGCAACCCTATGGGCATGTCCACCAGAAGGCTGTCACTATCCGCATATTTGGAACAAATCTCTTCAACACTTTTATACATCTCCACTTCAAAACCGGCATCCGTTATATTAACTGCAATCCACCCACCCCTGCATCCGTCAATACCGACGCTGCTAAAGCCTCTTTGCTCTTGAGTAAGCCGATTAAATATATAGATGAATTCACTTTCAACATTGGCAAAATCTCTTTGCGAAAAATCGTGTTCCATATATTTTTCAGGTGGAGTATCAAATACCGGAATACCCATTAATTCGATGAATTCAAAATACAGTAGTGCATCGTCAACATCCTTGATCCGGTGCTTTTCTTCCTCAGTCAGATCACCGAGCCCGTATTTCTCATAAATCAACCTTTGCAGCTTTTCTTCAATGGTGAAATATTCCGACAGTTGCCCTTTTACCGGCCTTGTCAGATCGGAAATATAACTTTCGCTTGCATCATGCAGAAGACAACCAAGCTGTACCCTTTCAGAACAGCCACGGCTTTTGGCTTCCTTATAGCAATTTATTGCATGCTGAGCGACAGAATAAAAATGCTTGAAGTGACCATTTGCTCTAGTCATCAAAGATAAGGAATGTGCGATATCTTCAATTTTTATGTCAGCCGATACCGGCTGTAATGGATAAAATTTGGTTTTAGTATAGGTTAATATGTAAGACATATGAGTTAGCTCCTTTTTAGCAGTAAATATACTACTACGCTGATAAATGCATATTCAAAAGTAATTTTTCTTCAATTCCATTTTCATAAACAAATAAAATTCTATTTCTATCAAACACTGGCTCTGCCATATGTATGACCTTATGATGATTTGGGCATATTATTATTTGGTTTGATGCGTCATTATTCATTGAAGTTACAAAGGGATTAATATGGTGCGATTCTACAATATGAACATCATATGTTTTACCAAAGTTGTCACCACAGATCTGGCATCTATACTCATATAATATCTTAAGGTTATCCCCTATTGCTCTATTTAATTTCCTTATCTTTGCTAGCTTTTTAATTCTTTCTATTGATGCTGTCGGGTCAGTCTCAGGATAATTAACCGAAACTTCATAACTCTGCTCATCTTCATGTACTAGAAAGTTTCTTGCTTCTGCTGTTTCAGTCTGTGTAATACACTCAATAAGATATGTATCTGCATACTCTGTTGTATATATCGCTAAGAATTCCTTCTTATCCTCGGGAATCTTGAAATACTTTTTTTGTCTTTCCTCGAGAACATTTCTCTGTTCATAAAGGTATCTGTATGTATTGGAAAAGTTGTACCTGAGCTTATCAGCTATTTTGCTATTTGGGTTATACCTAATCTGAAGAATATCCTTATGGTTGGAATACTTTGATTCATCAAACTTTTGGTTTACAAGTTTAACTTTATACGAAGCTCCATCCAGTATTAGAAAGATATCCTTTGATTCACCACGACTTATAAATTTTTTGATATTATTTTGAAAGATAACTTGTATATCCAAAGGAATACTCAATCCCTGATTCAGTAAAGACCAGTCTACTTCTTTCTTGTAAACATAGTAATTGTCAAGCATGTAGCTCCCCCAACTTCCATTCCTTTAATATCTTTTCAACAAATTCTATATCAGCTGGCATAAAGTCGTACCCACCTATTTCTCCTACTGCTACCCATTCTGCAGCATTATGCACGTTTAGTTGTAATTCCCCACCAATAATCTCTGCATTATATACAGTGAAATGAATTTCATTGCCATTAAAATGGTAAATACTCTTAGTGAAAACTCCTAGAACCTTAATATCAAGTTCCAGTTCTTCACGAATTTCTCTTATTATGCATTCTTCCAGAGTTTCACCTTTTTCTCTCTTGCCGCCTGGGAACTCCCACAACATGCCGCATTCATCATCTGCAGCACGCTGGCATATAAGAATTTTGTCTCCATTACGGATTATTGCAGCTGTGACTTCCTTCATATACTACCCCACTATCAGCTTATTAGTTTTCTTCAGGTATTTGGCAGGTATTGGCCTGTGTAGCTTCCATATGATGTTCATGGGATAACTTCCATAGTGCTTCAAATAATCTGCAAGTCCCAAAAACGTATATGGCAATGCTCCTGATGTATCCGTTTTAAACTCCCTCACAAAAAGCAATACCTTGCTCCCTAGTTTTTTATGGTAAATATATCTTTGCCCGGTTTTTGATGATTCACCGGTGGTGCTTTGGCTCTGCCAATGGAACAGATATTCGCTTTCTGAATAGTCGTTATACATTGTTGTAGGGGAATAATCTCTATCAGACTTGTTAAGCGTAATAAAAAATATATCTACCCCCTTATCCGGTAAGTACTTGACACCTTCACGTACTGTATTAGGTTTCATAAAATCCATCGCAACCAGGATCTGGTCTCTTGTATAAGAACAATGCAAATCCAGCACATTATCAAAGCCAAGCTGCACAGGCTCGTCAATGAAATCAATTCTTTCCTTACATATGTATAGAATTTCGATAAGCTCATTGTAAAGTGTTGGATTGTCCTTCAGTCTCGAAATTCCTTCAAGATAACTATTAAACCCACTCGCATCTATACTTTTCTGATAGACAGTATAAAAGAACATCACTATATACTTCTTTTCTTCAGCTGATAAGGAATGCCATTGGACAAATTCAATTTTGGGAAGAGTATTGAGTAAAAAATCTATCCATCGCCTTGAATCTATGGTACAAACTCTCACAAAGGCTTTCTTCAGCAATTCCTCATCCGGTTCGTGGAAATCTGGCGTTACATTGGCCGTTGCACATAACCTTGAAAAGCTGTCTTTTTCATATATTTTCTTCATATCAAGGTTATAGAACCCTATAAAGTTTGCTAATGTCAGCTTGTGTCCCGAATCTTCCTCAAATGTAGCGATTCTGGAAATGAGATTCGCTCTATACCCAATTACGTTCCTGATATTATCCAATATGTATTGCTTTGCTACTCTTTCCAATTGAACAAAACAGCCTTTTGGGAGAAATACAAACCCATCCTTTACCTCCCTCTGTATGCCTCTTGTGGTATTAGCCAATAAAGCTTTGAACTTTTCTTCAAAATTATACTTTACATTTGCCTGTCCGATAAAATCAAGTACAGTAAGACATTCCTTATTCTCGGAAAGCCTTAATCCTCTTCCCAACTGCTGCAAAAACACTGTTAAGCTCTCGGTTGGCCTAAGAAACAGGATAGTATTTACCTCTGGAATATCCACACCTTCATTATATAAATCAACAACAAAAATAAACCTTATTTCACCATCAATTAGTTTCCTTTTCGCTGATTCTCTGTCTTTCTCGTCTGAGAATCCAGTCAAGCATATAGATGAGATATTGAACCGGTTAAATATCTCCGCCATATATTGCGCATGGTCAATAGATATACAAAAGCCCAGTCCTTTAATTTCATTCACATCCGTGCAGTACTTGTTAATAGCATCTATAGTGAGCTTTGCTCTCATATCATTTCCAGTTAAGACATTATCCAGTTCACTTTTATCATATCCATTTCTACTCCAGCGAATAGAATGTAAATCCACATTATCTGTTACTCCAAAATAGTGAAATGGACAAAGCAGCTTCCTGTCTATTGCTTCAGGAAGTCTGATTTCAGCAGCTATTCTATTATCAAAATATTCAATAACACTCTTTCCATCCATTCTTTCCGGGGTAGCTGTCAAACCAAGCAAAACTTTGGGTTGATAGTAGTCAAGTAGCATTTGGTATGTTGGTGCTGCTGCATGATGAAACTCATCTACTACTATGTAATCATAATACTCTTTGGTAGTATATTTATAAAACTCTTTAGCATTAAAGGTTTGGATAGAGATAAACAAATGGTCAATACTTTCCGGAGTGTAACTGCCTACATACAAATCACCAAAGTTTGCGTCCTTTAATATGGCTCTAAAGCATAACATGCTCTGCTTAAGTATTTCTTCTCTATGTGCTATAAAAAGCAACCTGCATGGCTTACCTTTATTTTTAGAAGAAAAATGTTTATAATCAAATGCGGATATTACCGTTTTTCCAGTTCCTGTAGCCGCAACAACCAGGTTACGGTAATGACCTTTTACTTCCCTTTCTGCCTCAAGTTTTTCCAGTATTTCAGACTGATATGGATAAGGGTGAATATCGAACCCAAATATTGATGTCTCCCCGTTGTTTCCTTTTTCAGCTTTGATTGCTTTTTCAAGCCTAATCTTTTCGCCCTCTGAATATGAAACGAATTCCTCGGAATTCCAATAACTTTCGAAAGTAGCATTTATTTTGTTGACTGCATCTGGTAAATCCTTTGCAGTTATTTTAACATTCCATTCAAGACCACTCGAAATTGCTGCATTGGATAGGTTTGACGATCCCACATAAGCAGTGGTATAGCCAGAATCCCTATAAAAAACATAGGTCTTTGCATGCAGCCTTGTCCGTTTGGTATCATAACTAATTTTAATTTCGGTATTTTGAAGTTGTGCCAATGCTTCTATTGCTTTCACATCTGTTGCGCCCATATAAGAAGTAGTGATAACTCTCAGCTTACCTTTTGCCGTAAACTCCTTTAATTCATCCACGATAAGCCGGAGCCCACTCCATTTGATAAAAGAAACCAGCATATCTATTTTGTCACAGGATAATATCTCCTTTTTAAACTCAGAGAACATGCTTGGCTCATGTAAAGCCCCTGTAAACAATGAGCTTTGAGCAATAGATGTAACAGGTCTTATAATATCTATCTTTTCATTTACTGCGTGAATGGAATCTTTCTTTTTCAGTAATGCTACAAGCAGCTTCGCCTGATTATCTATTGAAAGCTCTGTGTAGTAATTACTTTCGGTTATACGTACAATAAGCTGAATAAGGTCATTACATAATTGTATTTGCTTCTGAATACCTCCGCCATTATCCTTAATATTTGCAAGGCCTTTTTCTACCACTTCCGAAATATATTTAGAAAGAACTTTTGAAGCCTCTTCCTCATCGATATTCTCCAGCACTGCCTCATCTTCGGAATTCAGTCGCAGCTTTTCAGTAATTATTTGATTAAGTACCTGCTCATATATACCAAAAGGCAGCTTAAATGTATCTCCCATAATACGCCCCCAACTTTTCGTCACAGTGCCTTTTGATCCACCCAATATCTTCTTTTGTCAGCTTTTTAAACACATGTTTGTTAAACTCAACAAATTCAATTTCTCGGCACCTTTTCATAAACCTCATATCCTCAAATCTTTTGAAAGGATTAGCGAAAATATTTCTCTCTACATCTTTTCTGGTAAAGCTATCCTTACAGAATATACTGGACTTCTTTTCAACAAAAAGGCCTTTATCTTTTCGGCCACCATAAAAATCTATAAAATAGTCAACAATATCTTCAATACGGACCCTACCACTTTCGTCAACTTGCTCAAGCATAGCCTTTAGGAGAACAGGTTTATAGGAAAAGCTCATATCCATGGTCTTCAGCATCTCCATGAACTTATCTTTCATATTGGCTGCTGTTATGAGTTCCCATCCGAATTCTGACGCATATTTTTTCACAGTATCTTCCTTGAAATACTTAAAACTTCGCTTGTCGCCTACCGGAACTTCCAAATCGGGTTTTAATCGGCCCTCTCGAATATACCTTTCAATAGTCTCAGACTGCACATCTACCATTCTGACAAACTCAAGCTGCGATATCATATCCTTTACTTCATCCTGCCAATTGAAAAGGTAGATTAATTCATAATCTGCAACATCTATGGGAAAGTCCAGATAAATCTCCGGTTTCTCTCCTCTAGCCAGCAAATCGCTGTCAAGTTCCATCTGTTTTTGTGGAGCCAGTACCATTTGTCCCGGTCTGTATTCCTTTATATTCAGTAACCTGTGAATGGAATATGGAGTGTTGAACATATTGGCATTATCAATAAAATCGAAGACCATAAGATATTTCTTGCCTTCACATTTCCGCATTCCCCGGCCCAGTTGCTGTATGTACAGAGTTTTAGACATTGTAGGCCTAGCCATAAAGAGTATTTCTGTCTCCGGACTGTCCCAGCCTTCATTCAAAAGGTCACAGGCACATAATACATTTATATTTCCGTTTTCATACTCATCCAGAATTCTGGCTCTTTCAGAATTCTTTAAAGTTCCCGAGACCGCCTCACAAGCTATTCCATTTTCCCTGAATAGTTGAGAAATTTCCTCCGCATGCTTTACCGAAGCACAAAATACAACAGTTTTTCTATTTTTCACACACTGCAAATATGTATCAATTATAATTCTGTTCCTCTCAGGCACGTACAGCTTACTTTCCAGATCCTGTGAATAATACTTGATACCATTTATTCTTACAGTTGATAAGTCTACATTTGTCTTAACCCGGATACAGCGGATAGGGGTAAGTTCACCCATTTCAACCGCTGTTTTCAAATCCAGCTTATGTGCTACATTCCTGAAAAGCTCCAGCAAATCTTCACCATCTGTTCTTTCAGGTGTTGCAGTCAATCCCAAAGTAAACTTCGGTTTAAAATATCCAAGAAGCTTTTTATAGGTATTTGCTGTGCCGTGATGGCATTCATCAATAATGATATAACCAAAGTCATCCGGTTTAAACTGTTCAAGATTCTGCGCAACACTTTGAATACTGGCACAGACTACATACGAATCAGCATCTTTCTGTTCTGCTATATACATACCGGATTGCTTACCGGGCCAAACATCCTCAAATGTTGCTTTCGCCTGAGTAACCAGTTCTCTGGTATGGGCAAGGAAAAGCGTCCTTTCGCCGCAACGTTTGGCATCACTGACGGCAGTTACTGTTTTTCCGGTTCCTGTTGCATGATATAAGAGAGCAATACTTTCTCCACTTTCCCTCATCTTTTGCAGGTTATCTATCGCAGATTGCTGATGCTCCTTCAGTTCGATGATCTTACCTTTTTGTTTGGGCAAGTAGTCTTCCAACAGCCTAAATTCAGACATCTCCCCTACAAATGTTATTAGTTCATCCTTGACTTTGTCACGTTGCTTTTTCAACTGATTGTAAGCCCACCGGTATACTTTCCAATTGCTATAGATAAGGCTGTTCTGCTTCAGAAGATCATCATAATACTTATTACTTGAGACTTTGTTGGGGTTATGGAATGTCTCCCCATCTATTTCTATTGCAATTCTCAAGCTTTCACTCTCCAAAGCAAAATCAATAAATCTTCTATTCCCGTATATATCAACAAAAGGGTATTGAACTGACAGATATTGAGTTTTTTCAGGTCCGAAAGCATCACAGAATACTTCGACAAACAAGTCTTCTGCAACACTTGCCAGGCTGGTAGAATACCTTATCTCGTTTTCCATAACATGTGCTCCTATTTCTCAAAAACTTCCTTAAGAATCAATCTCTTGTCAAAAGCTCCCCGCTCAATGGCTTTTGTCTTGCGTATATTTTCAAAATCACTTATATCAGTGCCTTTATATTTTAATATTGCATAAATGACTTCTACTATGTCAGCAAGTTCAGCAACACTATCATCATCAAGGTATTCCTTTAATTCTTCACCCAGTTTTTCATCCAGGTATTTTTTGTAAGCTTCATTACCCAGAACTTCAACTACCGGCCTCTTGCCGCCTTTTTCTATGATTTCCGGGATTCTATCCCTCACAAGCTTGTTATACTTTGTTATATGCATTATTTAACGCCCCCTGGAGGATACTAATACCAAATAAATTATTCGACAAATTCCGTCATTTCTCGCTAATGGACAGATTTCATCTTTTACTTTATTCTACATGAATACCTTATTCCCTGCAATTATTTGGAACAAAAGAATATCTTATTTTAGGTACCTTTGATTAACCAATTGTTGAATAATGTATAGTACAATTATCATCACAATATGTCGATACAAAGGTTACCCCTTTATCTATTCCATATGAATTATCTACATGACGTGACCTAGAGAACATCAGAGTGAAAGCATTTAGATAAATTTCCTGATTTTTTTCTACACTTATACCATCTAAAATAATCGGATCATAATTTGCTCTGTTTATACTTTGACAGAAAAAGCTCCGTCTTCCGGCATAGACCTGCAGTATGTAAATTATTTTGTCCACACTTATACATTTATAACGAACCTTTTTACCATCGGCAGATAGATATGACCGTTGATATTATTATCAAACAGGTCATGGGAAGCTTCCGCTATCAGAATATCTTGACTTAACGATTCCCTGCAAAATTCCTGCAAAGGCTTCGGCACACACAAGCCTAATTTATGAATGTCCATCTCCCTGCAAGCATTTAATACTTGCAGATAGTCTTTAGCCTCATGGGGCAATATACTTCCGCAGAGGAGACGGATATCAGCCTCCTTGAATATTGTGGTCATTTCTTTAATCTCTCCGCAATCGTAGATGATAAAGTTGTAATCCTTATCTATTTCATTTGTAAAATAGCAATCAATACCGCCGACAGGATAGGCTTCTCCATCCTTTTCCGTATCATAGATATTTATTATCCAGTTCAAATGCCGGTTGGTATTGGCCTCCACATAGCAAGCAGAAGCCCCTCTTGCAACGAGCCAAGCCGCCAGATTAAAGGCGGTAACGGTAACACCGCTACGCCGCTGTGTGCCTGCAATGGCGAGCTTTACATTCCGGGCGTCCCATTTGTATTTGACAATCTCTTTCGGCTTTGGGACTTCTTCAAGGGCGGTATCCTGCGTAAAATTTTCTATTGGCCGCTTATACCTTTGCATACCGTCCTCCGAAAGGCACTCGGTAAGTTCATCCTTGATACCGTCTATGCTGTCGGCGGTTACAATATCCCTCACGCCGATATCCACCAACCTGCCGATATAGGCGTCCGCATTTTCCATATCCGACAGGATGGGTATAATTCTCACATTCAGCATTATTTGCATGGATTGGAGGGCAACGATAAAATCATCAAGCTGTTCCTCAATACAAGAAACATCCACAAGGAAATACTTGCAGCCAATATAATTCCGCATGTCCTTTGCTGCAAAAAGCTTCAAGGAAAACCTGCCGATGAGCTTCTTTATTACAAGCTCCTGCCCCTCCATAAAGTCAGTCAATCCGCTTTTCCCATTACTTGAAAGATACAACAGCATTTCTCGCACCTCCGTCATGGGGCTTATTTTCCTGCTTTTTGAAATTGGTGGTAAAAAGCAAGATAATCCTTATCACCACAATCAGCACATAGATGAACAGTTCAATCAGTTTTTTCCTATTATTCATTGTCACACCTCCAATATTAAACACCATAGCCATTGCAATGGGGCCACAGCCATACCCTCCGATGTTATCCGTCCCGTAGGGCTTGTCTCTAAACCGTTCATCTCCCTGGTTGTAGTACACCACCGTTGTGGCTCCGCTAGTGAAGGTCACGCCCTCATAAGAGGTTACACCGTTTTCGTAATCCTTTGCCGAAAGGTACTGGTACATCCCGTAATCGTTTTGCAAATGCTCTACCTCGGTAATGGCCTGGCTGTCGAAAAACTCACCCAAAAACTCCAGCGGGTGGGTAAGAATATAGACAAAGGTTGTCAAGATGAAAATTACGCAAAACAAAGGCGTAAGAACAATAAAAAACAGCCTTTTTCTTGCCTTCTCATCGGTTGCAAGCTTTAAGGCCGCCTGTGCAAGTAACTTTGCTGTTGCCGGATCAATTGCCATAAATCTAATCACCTCTTCTTAAAAGGCGCTCCTTTTAAAGGAACGCCTTTACTGTTCATTGGGTTTTATAACCTTGCTTATACAGCATTCTATACGTTATTAGTTCACGCTTATCCAGAATATCTTCCAGTTCTTCAAAAAGTTCTTTGTATTCTGACGGTAAAGTATTCCTGATGGTATCCAATATAGGAATTATTCTTTGTGTTAGTTCCCTAAACGTCTTATTATTTGCAGTTGCGTCGTTGACAATTTCATCTGTTCTTTCGTTCATACAATTAATTATGTAAAACTCATTCAGGACATAGATTTTTTCAAGCTGCTGTTTGTTGGGGTCGATGGTGTTGGGGTGCTCCAGCACATTAAAGAGATTGTTTTCTGCGGCATATTTTTTCAGCTTGCTTTCAGAAATTCCCGTAAGGCGGTTGATACCTTTTATGAAGTTGGAGGCATGCACCTCATCATAGTTTTTCTTCACAGCCTTGCACCGCCCTTCGGTTCTTCATGCTTTTCTATGGCTGTCATATCTTCTTCACCCATTCCAAACAGCACCATTCTGACAGCCTGCAATTTTTCAAAAACATCTCCTGAAAAATCGAAGACTTCAAGGTTTTTGAAAAATCCACAGGCCCCGTATTGTTGGATGCATCTGTTAATCTGTTCCGTGATATCCGAGTCAGCGTCGAAGAGCTCCCCTAAAAGCCGGGAAGCCTTCTCATAATTTTTTTGCTTAATGGTAATATCCTGTTCCATAATCGTAAAAGCTCCTTCCCTTTATTCGATTTTTACACCGTAGGCAAGCAGCACCGGCTTCATGCCCAGTCCGTCCATTTCCATAGGCTTCATGCAATACTCCCATCGCCTGGGGTGGGTCACTTTTAACCTTTGAAAACGGTTGGGCTCCTTCTCAAGGTGACAGCCAAAGCCACAGTAGACACAGCCCGTGCGCTTGCATAGGGTGGTTTCCAGCAGCGGCGGGTCAAATAAAGAAAGCTGCCCGCCAGCCGGTACGACTTCGCCGTAGCATTTTGCAATGGGCAACTTTTCCATGACAATGTACTGTAAGATATCCTGATCCGTCCATATGGACAGCGGGCGGGATTGGGGCCGTTTCAGGTTGAAGGCATTGCAACCGTCTTTCAAATAATTCTGTTCCCTGCGCTTGCTCTCTGCCGCCATCACACCAATAATGGGGAATAATTTGTTTTTCTTTTCAAAGGATTTCAACGGCGATTTCTTCATTACTCCGCAGCAGTCCGCGCTGATTTTAATCCCGCTGTCGATGAGGTAGTGCCACTTCTGCGGTAGCTTGAAACTGGTTGGCCGTCCACTAACGCAGATCCCGTTAATCACTTTATTGCGGATCGCTTCATTGTCCGGTGACCGCTGTAACCGGTGGATATAGTCGGCATACTCCTTTGAGATGATGGGATAGCCGTATTTCTGCAAAACTTCCTTGAAAGGGATTTTAGGTTTCAGCCATTCCACGTTGAGTGTCTGCTTTACATGCTCCCGTACTTCGGGATACTCCAGACCCGTATCGCAGTATACCGCCCACATGGAAGGATACAGACGGCGGCAAATGTCCAGAAGAACAGTGGAATCCTTGCCGCCGGAGTAGCTTACATAGGTTCCGTAGTAATCCACCCACTCACGGATTCTTTTCTCTGTTAATATTATCTTTGCATCAAGCGGGAAATTCTGGCGCTGTACCAACTGCCAGCGTTCCATTAAGTACTCCTTTCGCTTTAACAAAAAACTAACAATGTATATAGGGTTTTAACAACGTTGCCGACACTGTCGGCAAGCCGTTTTGACGATTTGTTTCACAAATCTATTCCTGCCTTAACCCAAAGGGCAGGCTTCGCTGTGTCCTTTGGGTACGGGGCGCCCTGCGGGGCGGTTTTTGTTCGGATGAAAGAAAAGTATTTTAAACCTTATTTGCCTTACCATGAGTATGTAGAATTTCAACTCCAAATAAAAAAGCTCCGCCTATACGACAGAGCGAAAAAAATAGTCGTTGCTTTCTCGCAACGCCTTCATCATGTTTTGATTATTGTTCTAAATCTTCATCGTTCTCGTTCTCATAATAGTTCTCAAAATGGGATTCTAATTCTTCCGCAGGCTCAAACGCAATTCCGTCGATACAGTAGTCATACACAAAGGCTTTCAGCGGCTCCATATCATTCGACTCATAGAATTGCACCAGCATGGTTGTAAAATCCCTCTGCCGCTCAATAGGAACGGAAATAACACCGCAGCCGGACGAAATCATCACCTGATTGCCCGCAAGCATAGCTGTCCGTTTGTTCCCGTCAAGAAACATCTGCTTCCACATGAGATATAGCATTAAAGTGATTGCCCTGTCCGTAGGATTTTCGATATCATGAATCCCAGACAGTTCTTCCTTAATTTGCGACTCGATGGGTATGTCCGGACGCCATGATGTACCGCCTATAGTTACGGGAACCTTCCTCAAAAATCCGGCGTTAATGATAAGGTTGTCACCGCCCACCAGTTGGTTTATTTTGCAGATATACGGATAGTCTATCGGGTAGCTTAGATTTTCCAAAACAAACTGCCAGGCATGCTTTAGATTGTTGACAGCGATAATTTCGGACACCTTTACACCGGAGACGCTCATTCCGTTATAGATGGCCTCCGTATCAGGGTATGTCACAGCCAAACCCTCTAATTTTGCGCTTTTCCAGATATAATCAATAATATTCCGTTTCGCAACAAAAATGTTTTGCTCAACCGTCATGCGGTATTTAGGTTCCATATGTCAAAACTCCTTACGTGCTTTTTTAGTAACAAATCTACTCAATTTATTATACCGTATTTTTGCCAGTTGTTTCAACGAAAGCAATACATCTTCCTAAAAAAGTTACCGCTCCTGTTTTAGCCGTTTTCTTCATTCTCATACTCATACCTCGGCACCAACTCAGGCAGAAAAAAATGGATGGGGGAATGCCCTCAACGCTCATATTCATCCTCCTGTTCATCGGGCGGTTCCTCCACGGCATTCTTTTCAAACTCGGCCTGAAGTTCGGTTTCCCGCTGACGGTCTAAATCCTCCGGTGTCCTGCCTTTGCGCATTTCGGTCAAATCCTTGTTGAAGTCCTTTAGATGAGGCCGGTGTATAGCACATTCATAGCCTTTCTCGCTATACATACCGCACCATTTGGCAGCCGCCTTCTGTCCCCAGTTAACAAAAGCTCCATCCTTATCGCTGGAGAGGTAGTCGTTATCTACCGCAAAAACGATCCGCTTGATTTCAGGATGGCTTTGCAGATAGCGTTCAAGAGCACCGTCCCACAGGCAGCCGAGGGATATGCGGTGGTCCTGCTTCCAGTCCTGACCGTAAAAAACCTTGGCAAGTGTCGCATGGCTCATTAAGTCTATGGGGCTTTCGTTGGCTAAAATCATTTTGGCATTCATAAAATGGCTGACGATTTCCGGCTCAATGCCGCGCACGGAAACGAGATACCAATAGGCGCGTTTGAAATTCTGCGCTTTTTCGGGCAATACCAGCGGACCTTTTTCTTCCTTTGTATAAGGGGTACGCTCCCTGATATATGGCTCATAGCTTTCTCCAATCAGCTGTGCCACAGCTTCGACAAAGGTCTTGCCGCTGTATTTCATCACGAAATCAATAGCTCCGCCCTTTGAATCTGAGCCCCAATGATAGAAGCGGTTGCTGTCCTTGAAGATATATAACCCGCCGGAATTCTGGGCATGGAAGGCTTTGCGCCCTCCGTTTTCCAGCTTGAAGCCATACTGCTGTGCAAGCTCTACCAAGCTCACCCGGTTGGCCTGTTCAATCTGTTCCTCGGTAAAATGAAGGGTTTTCACTGCCGTTTGTGCCATAGGCAAATGTCACACCTCCAGTTCGTTACAAATTTCCTGCACATTTTCTGCAACTTCAAGAGGGGCAGGAAGCGCTTTGTCCAGCTTATACACGATAGTTTCTATGGTTTTAAGCGCAGCTTTATCCATATCGCCCGACTGTCCGGCGGCAATGGCAAGGGTGTAAATCTGTTGCAGTTCCGTCTGATTAAAAAGCTCTGTTTTTGAATCGGGCAGAGCCAAAAGGTATTCCAGCAGCCGTTTGTCCCCCGGCGCCATGCCGAAAATGCCCTTGTGCAAGATATGATAGCTGATTTCATCAGTACTGGTGACAGGCTCCTTTGCGTTGTCTTTGGACAGCAAGGTTACGGACGCTTGTTGTTTTGGACACACCGCCTTTTTGATTAGCTATTGGTATAATTTTGCATTTTGACATAATAATTCTCCTTTGCTTTTTTAATTTATGTCATCAACCTGCTATCCCACATACTTATAACAAAAGCCATAAAGTCAGATTTGACCCTATGGCTTATTGTTTACATAGAAAAACTCAGTCCAACTTTTACATTGAACTGAGTTTATTGTTTTTGGTGGAGCTAAAGAGATTTGAACTCTCGACTTCCACACTGCCAGTGTGGCACTCTCCCAGACTAAACGGTAACATACCCCAAAATGCGTTTATTTTTTATCCATACCTATGCTAAACTGCTCGAAATCAATGTTGAACTCAATATCAACATCATAGCCCCGTCTTACCGATACCTTTTTAATAAGATAGGAGACAATCATTTTTTTGGCTTCAATATCTGCTTCGTCAAATATTTCTGACCAACTGATAGCTTTACTGTACTGACTTTTAATTTCAGTAAGCATTCGTTTGCTATCCTCCAGCTCATTTTGCAGAATTGCAATAGTCTTTTCAGCCTCGTTACTTTTTTCCTGTGCATCGGCTATCAGACTATTCAGCAAATCTGACGAAAAGCTGCTCTCACCACGTATAACCTTTACTACTTCTGCCTTGTAATCGGATAATTCTTTAGTAACCTTTGCAAAGTCCGTTTTTGCCTTATTGAGGTTTATCTGCACCGCTTTGACTGTTTCCTGATATTTTTGGCTCACGATTTCATTTTCAGGAATGCTTTTCAATTTGTCAAAAAGCTGATGAATAACATCTTCCACCGTCTTATCAAGGATTGACATCGTGTAGCCGGTCTGTCCGTCACAATTGCACCTCTTCCTGGTCTTATTGTAGCAGACATAGCGAATTCGCTTTCTCTTTGTGACTTCACCATTTTTATTGACATATCAGCTTCCATTGGTAGTAAGTGTGAGTTTTGAACCACAATGACCGCAATAGGCATTTCCAGAAAGAAGTGATAGGCCCCTAGTGTTAACCGGCACCGTCCTGTTTTCCTCATGTTTCTTTGAACGTTCACGGGCAATTTCTTGAGCCTTATCATAAATTTCCTGCTCAACAATTACTAAATGAGGCAAAACTTTTGAAGGAACAATTTATTTAACCATATTATCTCATGTTTCCGATTTCGCGCCTACATTTCCTTCAATGGACCTACTAACAAGCTCCAGAGCTTTCATATACTCTCGGTCATTTTTAGGATTTCTAAAATACATATGAAAGTTTGTGAACCTTTGTAGTGAATGAGTATCAATTTTTATAAAATTCCATGTATCCAGATAACTTCCAGCTACAGCATACTGGCTGTCGTTCAAAAACTCCACAAATTTTAATGGTTGTTCAGCATATTCCTTCTCAAATCGTTCTGAATATTGGTTTTTTTCCTGTCGTGATAAATTCGGATTGTTGTGTAACACGTGGTCAAGGTTGCAGGAGAAGAAATAAGCACTGTAAGGAATAGTCCCCCAAACCTTGTTTAAAGTAATCAGCTTATTCAAAATACCTGATTTCTGTTTGTTTCTTATTTGCATACGTATAACATTATTAGTCAAAATATTATCATTGGTGTAAAAAGGCTTTTCATACTCCCCATGTACTACTTTGTCTTCTGAAATATATGCTCCATCCATATCTACTAAATGTACAATCTCCAAAAAGTCGTTGGGTTTAAAAATATTACCGCTAAAAGCTTTTACGATATTGCCTATTTTGGCAGAAATATTGGTGGAATTGTTTCCATTTAGAGTGGTAACATCACCATCTGTTAACTGAAATTTTACCAAATGGTCACTGAGCAATTGGTCTAATATATAACCAAGACAGATTTTATCTGTAATCCCCTCAACCACAAAAAGAATAATCTTTTTAGCTTTCATGTACCTCACCTGCCATTCGAAACGCCCGACTTATGGCAAAACTATTAGTCGGTTCATAAGTACATTCTTTTTGACCACCTAAAATAATATCATGGAAGTAAAAGTCCCTGAAATTATTGTTCGTTTTTACATTTGTTAAACGAATATATCTATTTTGAGGATTTGCTGTAGTAAAAATAATAGACTTCTTATGAAGCGTCTCTAAAGGTCTTAGGTTATGAGAGGTAAAAATCAACTGCCCCTTACCTGATTCCTCTACAATTTTTAGAATTTCGCCCAACAGGTATTCGAATATTCCTGAATCAAGCTCATCTATTGCTAATGTCATTGATGGATTATTGTACATAGAAATCAGCATCTGCAGGACGGAAATAATTTTTTTAATACCGTCGGATTCATACTTCAACGGAACTTTCTTTTCATTTTTTATTGAAACCAATTCAACAGTGACTCCGGTTTTTCCGTCTGACATAAGTTGCTTTCCTAGATTGACAAGCATAACTGAAAATCCTGGTATTATTTTGTTTAGTACAGTATTCATAGTTTCAATAACACCATTGATAATGGAAAAAATCTCTTCCGGTATTATTGATGGGCTATTCAGTTTAATTGCAATGCTTCCCATGGATAAAGAGTTTTCCTCATTGATTTTAAAACTGAATGGCAACGCAACATTAGCATTTATCAGTCCGGTGTTGCGATTATCTATAATAAACAGGTTAAACTTTCCATATATGGAAAGCGCCATGATAATATTCTTATAGTCTTCATTGGAACAACTTTTTATAATTTGTTTGTACGCATCTTTAGAAAAAATGAAAGAGCTGGACTGCTTAATAGCATACTTTTTAGCCAGACGTAATTCATCAATCACATTTTGATTTTGATTAGTAAATTCAACAAATTTAACTTTCGGGGTAAAAACTTCATCAGCTGAATAATCATAATTTATAATGGTTTGAAATTTACTCCATTTTCCATCTTTTAAAAGAGAGAAGCTTAATTTTTCATGTGAAACAACTACAGGGTTTTGATCCTGATCTTCTTCGTCAATAGAATCAGAAAGCCTCTTTTGAAATTCAAACTCGTACACAACTTTGTAATAGTAGATATTGTTAGTAACACTGAACTCAAAAATAATATGGGAACTGTCCTCTCCGACTGTTATATAATTTAAAATATCCTTAGGTAAACGGTTTCCAGATAATAATGCATCTAGAACAGCAAGAGAACGAATAAATGCTGTCTTTCCAGATCCATTCTGTCCATAAATACCTAGAATATCCGATCCATATTCAAAAATATCTTCTTTTGAGTTGCATGCAAAGTTAAATGCTCCATGTTCTACGTTTTTAAAGTTATTAAGTTCAGTCTTTTGAATACGAACAATAAATTCTTGCATATGATACACCTCCTGCTAATAGTATATCATATTCTACTCATAAAATACAATATCAAATTGATTTTCGATACATAATGTATCAAAAATCAATTTGATATTATCCTTTCTTCATTTATCTGTACTTTTTATCAGCTCATTTGCTATATTGGGGCTTTCAAGTCTCATTATGCTTTCCTCTGCACTGCCAAAGCTTAACAGATTTATACTCCCATACCATACTATTTTTTGGTCTATAACTGCAAATTTCTGATGTATGTTTGATTTAAAGACCAAACTTATGCCGGCACTTTTTAAGATGTCTAAGGTCTCTCGCAGAGAGGTCATGTCTTTTCCTTGGAAATCCTCTATCGGTCTGGTCAATACAATTACCTTCACCCTATTTGCTAAAGCTATTTCCAAGCTCTGCATCATGTTAAGACTGCGCTTCTTTGTAACAAACGGACTGACTATCAAGATTTCCTTTGATGCGTTAATTACGTCATTAGAATAAACCGGCAGGAAGTTACTCTTATTAAAAATAATATCCATGGACTCTGTTGTAATACTTTCACCTTTTGCTTTATAACCGATTGAAGCATATCCTGTAAGGCGTTTGCTATACATTTTCTCCAACATGCGTACATGGACATCTACATAATCATAGATTTGCACTTCATTTTTTCCATCAAATAGTCTATGGAGCCTTCCTGCATACTGCTGCAGGGTTCCTTTCCATGAAATAGGCATCGCTAAAAACAAAGTATCAAGCCGGGGTTCATCGAAGCCCTCACCTATATATTTACCTGTTGCCACTAAAGTCAATGGCCTTTCTACTGGTGTATCGGCTATTCTAGCCATGGTCTCCCTGGTTTCCTTTGTGCCCATGCCACCTGTAGCGGAAATAACATCAGGAATCCTTTTGCCAAGCTCCTTGGCTAAAAACTCAACATGTGCTGTCCTTTCGGTCAAAACGACACAGTTCCTGCCACGTTCATGGCTTCTGACTACATCATCGATAATAAGCTGATTTCTCATTTCATTTACTACAATTTCTGAGTACAGTTCCTGAATGGTCACGTCCTTTTCTTCCTTATCAATTGGTACTCTGAGGGATGTAAATCTCGGTATGATATAGTGTTCAAATGGGCGCTTCTCAGCTTGCTTTTTGGCATCATCCCTGAAGCGTATAGGTCCACACTGCATAAATATTATCGGATGGTGGCCATCCTTTCTGGTAGGAGTTGCCGTTAAGCCATAAACATATTTTGCATTAACGCTTTTTAATACCTCTTCAAAACTAAAAGCAGAAACATGGTGACACTCATCTACAATAACCATGCCGTAATTTTTTACACATTCCTTTACTTCGCCCATCCTGTTCAATGATTGCATTACTGCAATATCAATTATTCCACTTAAACTATCTTTTCCTGCTCCCAACTGTCCTATAATGCTCCTTGCCTTTTTCCGTCCTCTCTTATTTACTTCCTTTGTTTCCGGCAAGCTTTCATTTATAATTAAAAAGTCCGTAAGTCTTTTTCTCCACTGTGCAACTAAACTAACCTTGTCAACCAGAATCAATGTGTTAACTTTTCTTTCAGCGATAAGCTTTATAGCTACAACGGTTTTACCAAAAGCTGTTGTACCCGAAAGTACCCCGTTGTCAAACCTTAAAAGCTTTTCAATCGCCTGCGGCTGTTCATCCCTTAGGCTGCCGTTGAATTCAACAGCAATATACCTACCACAATTTGTCTTTTCAACAAAATGAACAATGCTGTCTTTCTCTTTAAATGCATCTTTTAGTTCATTTTCGCATCCTCTTGGGAGGCAGAGATATTCCGCTGTTTCATCAGCGCAAGATATGATCCGCTGCATTTTTTTGATTGGTATCCGCATTGCTTGAGCTTTATAGAATTCCGGATTTTTAAAGGCCGCCAACCGTTTTAAATAATTTAATGCTCTTTGAGAAAACCCCGCTTTTGGTACAAACAACATATTGGCTTTAACAATTTCAATTTCTTTTGGGAAGTCATCTTTTGTCAATTTCACTCTGCTTGTTTCCCAGGGTTTTTGTGCTTCTTCCTCGTCCTTCCTTAATACCCCAAGCTCGTTTCCGTAGCATAGGTTTGATATGAGTAGTTCAATATTATCTTCTGAAAGCCTATGAATTGAAGATAAAAATGCCCACTGGTCATCATACGGTTGAAAATTTTCGTCAATAAAAACACTGTTATTATTGTTCCTTGCAGCTTTCTGCAGCGGTAAGGCAATCAGATTACCCAAGCCGCCCTTTGGCATGGTATCTTGATTAGGAAAAAACCGGTCATATGATTTGAAAGTTATTTCATGCCGCTTATTCATGGCATAAGAAAGCAATGCACTTCCAAATTTCCTTGCAAGGGAAGCTGGTAAAGAACTTTCAAAGAAGAACCATACATGAGCTCCTTTACCTGATCGCGAACGCTCAACTGCAATAGGGATTTTAAACTCTGTACATACTTCTCTTAGTGTCGTTACATCCTTCTGCCATTCTCCATCATCAAAATCAATAGCTAAAAAGTAACAGGTTTCATCAGGACACATAGGATATAACCCGGCAACGAAATTGTTTCGGCTTCGTAAATGATCACCAATAACCTTCTCATTTAGGGCAAGATAGTTTTTGTACGTGCAGTTCGCACATTTTGTTTTCGCCTTCTGGCAAATACCCGGTTTCCATTCGTTATCACATGCAGGTGAATAACCAGCAGTGCCCTTCTTAGGGTTCTCCCATCTTTTTGCATAAACATCATCACGGCCTTTAAAGAGCGACATGAACAACTTGATTTTATCCATGGAATCTGACATATTATTGATGATAGATAACAAAGAATCGTTATTTTGAGATTCAGAGCAAAGCATTTCAGGCTCAGGTGTTGGAGCAAAAACTTCATGAGAAGAAACAACCTGACATTCTACAATGCCAAGCTGTGCTCTTAAGCTACTT
>Ga0129298_10000230_pt1 | contig 20784 bp, 16 predicted proteins | sample I19B2metaG_FD_94707 | JGI IMG/M metagenome (GOLD analysis project Ga0129298, IMG submission 94707) | Lake sediment bacterial and archeal communities from Gulf of Boni, Indonesia to study Microbial Dark Matter (Phase II) - ​I19B2 metaG | ecosystem: Environmental > Aquatic > Freshwater > Lake >... | reverse complement strand
TTTCGTGCCGAGTGGGAAGGTCGTCTGGATAGTCGTGGGACGTGAGAGGGATTATCAGGTCTTGCCCAAGGTTGAGTTCTGCACCTGTGATGACTTCTACTTCAAAGTGATGGAGCATGAGGCGCACCTCTGCTACCATCTCATTGCGCAGAGGCTGGCCGACTGCCTAAAGATGTACGATGACTTCGAGGAGTCAGATGAGCTTCTGGAGACCCTTATGAGGGAGTGGCGGTATCAGGGCCCCGACAGTTAGCCGATGATCGGCCAGCCCGTAAATAGGAATATATATTGCACAGCAGAAGTCATCCAGCACGCAAGGACAATCGGGATTCAAATAACCCTTAGGAGAGAGATGGTTGAGCGCTACAGATGCCTACACCGCTCTTTCCCTGACGCTCTCGGTCATGATCTTCATAGCGCTGCTTCTCGCATACCTCTATGTCGCCTTCGGCCGCTCGGAGAAGAAGAGCTAGACCGCTCGATCCCTCCGTCCAAAAGAGATCTGTCGGTTGAAGATGCCGTAGCGTCTCCCCTTTCGATATGCGGTGATTCGTAGATGAGCCGTGAACAAGAAGATTTGATCCATAGGCTCTCCATAGAGAACAGTCTCTTGTTCTTCTCGCCCGTCCTCAGGCGTGAGATCGAGAAGCTCGGATGGTCGAGTCTGACCGAGATCCAGATCAGAGCCTTCAAGCCGGTGCTGGATGGCGAGGATGTCCTTCTGATAGCACCGACTGGGACAGGGAAGACCGAGGCCGCTATTCTTCCGATCTTCGAGCTTCTCCTCAGAGACAGAGCTCGCGGCGAGATTGGCAGAATCCTATATGTGACGCCGCTCCGAGCCCTTAATCGCGACATCTTCAGAAGGTTGTCTGAGCTGGCTGAAGCGGTCGGCATCAGCGTCGCGGTCAGACATGGGGATACGACGCCCTACATGAGGAGGATGCAGGTCCTCAAGCCTCCAGATATGCTGATTACGACGCCGGAGACGCTTCAATCGATCCTGCCAGGGTTTCGGCTGAGGAGGTACCTGAAGGACGTCAGGTGGGTTGTGGTCGATGAGATTCACGAGCTTGCAACGGACAAGAGGGGTGCTCAGTTATCCATCGCGCTGGAGAGGCTGAAGGAACTTACGGGTCGAGACTTTCAGAGGATCGGCCTCTCAGCCACGATCGGATCTCCGAGGTTAGTCGCCCGGTTTCTCTCGGGTTCAGGGAAAGAGGCGAAAGTAGCGAAGGCGGAGGAGTCGAAGGAGATCAGGGTTTGGGTCGAGAGCCCAACTCCATCCGACGAGGATGAGGGGCTGGCGAAGAGGCTCCTACTTTCAACTGGGAGCGTCAGAAGAATCCGCAGGCTCTTAGAGCTCATCAAGGAGCACAGATCCGTCCTAGTTTTCACAAATACGAGGGAGCACGCCGAGGCGCTCTCATCGAGGATCAAGGTGGTCGACCCTTCAGTGAAAGTTGAGGTTCACCACGGATCGCTCTCCAGAGACGTGAGAGTTGAGACAGAGAGGAAGTTCAAGGAGGGAGAGTTGAACGCGGTGATCGCGACGTCCTCCTTGGAGCTGGGGATAGATGTGGGTCTGATCGACTTCGTCATTCAGTATCTCTCTCCAAGGCAGGTTACGAGGTTTCTCCAGCGGGTTGGCCGTAGCGGCCACGTGGTTGGGGCGAGACCTGAAGGCTGTATCATAAGCGCCTCGCCAGATGACATCTTGGAGTCTGTGACGATCGCCGAATTCGCCGTGGAGGGAGGGCTCGAGGAGCCCGATATGCACATGAAGGCTCTCGACGCGCTTGCGCATCAGATACAGGGCATCGTACTGGACTTTGGAAGAGTTCGAATTGCGGATGCCTACAGGATCGTGACGAGGGCCTATCCGTATTCTGAGTTGAGCCTCGATGAGTTCAGCTCCGTTCTGTCGCTGCTGGACCGGCAGCGAGTCGTGAGGATCGATGGAGAGTTCGTAAGGCGATATGGCGTCAAGACCTTCAAGAGCTACTTCGAGAACCTCTCGATGATCCCCGACGTCAAGCGTTACACAGTTTTCGACTTCATCCGCAAGAGGAAGATAGGAAGCTTGGATCAGGAGTTCATCGCCAAACATGGAGAACCGGGGGTTGAGTTCATACTCTACGGGCATACTTGGCGCATCGTTAGGGTAGATGATGAGAGAGCCATTGTAGAAGTGGAGGCTGTTTCCCAGCGTATCGGAGCAATACCTGGCTGGGAAGGAGAGATGATCCCCGTGCCATTCGAGGTCGCACAGCAGGTCGGTATGTTAAGGGGGATGATCTCTCGAGAGATTGAGAGAACAGGCGATCAACCTCCAGTCTTCGAAGGCTTGCTTGGGAACAAGGAGGCTCTTCAGAAGGCGGCTGCGCCGATAGAAGGACAGGTTTCACAGGGTTTCCCACTGCCCACGGATCGAATGATTCTCGTGGAGTGTCTGAGAAACTTCTGCATAATCCATGCCTGCTTGGGAGACCTTGTGAACAGGACGATCGGTCACGTTCTGGCCGCTCTTCTCAGCTCCAGATTCGGTGTGAACGTCGGAGTTCAGTCCGATCCATATAGGATTGCGCTGATAGCTCCGATCCACCTCACATCGAGCCTGATCAGAAAAGAGATCGACGGACTCAGCCCGGACGACCTCGAGCACATCTTGACGACGACATTAAGCGATACCAACCTCCTTGCCTGGAAGCTCTGGCATGCAGGGAAGAAGTTCGGTGTGGTTGAGAGAGATGCAGAGTTCAGACAGTTAAGGGCGCGGTCGCTTGCTCACTTCCTCTCTGGGACTCCTGTCCACCGGGAGGCGATCAGGGAGATACTCCTCGAGAAGATGGATCTGGAAAGAGCGGCCGAGGCTTTGAGGCGTATCAAGAGTGGAGAGTTCAAGGTCGAGTATGTGAATGATATCGAGGATTGTTCTCCCTTCGCGCTGCCAATGCTTGACAAGATTGCGCCTCAGGATCTCTTGAGGCCCGCCGCGCCATTAAGGGCCGTCGTCGAGATCGTCAAGGAGCGCCTCGAGTCAGAGCAGGTAAGGCTCGTCTGCGGATTCAAGGGAGATTGGGACGCTATCAGAAGTGTGAGGACGCTTCCTAATATAGTCAGATGCCCTAAGTGCAGTACCACGCTCGTCGCGGTCACCTACGCTGGAGATGCGGATCTGAAGGGAATCGTGAAGATGAAGATGTCTGGCAGAAAACTCTCTCCGGACGAGGAGAAGAGGTGGCAGGCCGCATGGAGGAGCGCGAGTCTTGTGCAGACCTATGGGAGAAAGGGGGTTATAGCTCAGGCAGCAAGAGGCGTTGGACCAACCACGGCCGTCCGCATACTTCACAGGATGCAAAGGAGCGATGATGAGTTCTACATGGATATTCTGGCGGCAGAGCGAACGTACGCGAGGACGAGGATGTACTGGGACTCCTGAGACCAGTCAAGACGAGTATAGAGGAGATGGCGCATGATGGAGGTTAGAGAGGCGACTGAAGACGATAACGGGGCTCTCTTAGAGCTCCAGAGGAAGAGCCCGATGGGCACTAACCTGGTGCTCCGTCTGGACAGTTCACCTGACTTCTTCGCCCGTTCAAGACCATATGAAGATTGGCACGTATTGGTGGCTACTGAAGACGGGAAGATAGTTGGCTCCGCAGCATATGCTCCGAAGGAGGTACTCATAGATGGAGAACCGGTGAAGACGGCCTATGAGTATGGCTTCATTGTGGATCCCGAGCGGAGGCGGAGGGGCATAGCCTCGATGCTCCAAGAGCAGATCGAGGAACGTGTCAGGGACGATGTTGGTCTCCTCCACCTCAACATCACCGAGGACAACTTGCCCTCTGTCAGCCTCTTCACCAAGCTTGGCTTCAAGATGGTGAAGGAGTGCAGAGCCTACATGTTGATGGCGTACAGAGAACAGAGACTGGTGGACGAGGCCCGTATCAGAGGTATGATCCAAGCTGATGTCGCCGATGTCGTGAGTATACTCAACCACTTCTATCGGGACCACATCTTCTATCGGCCCCTCACCGCTGAAGACTTCCTGAGATACTATCGCAGACTACCTTACTTTGACATGCAGAACGTCTTGGTGTATGATGATGAGGGCGTCAAGGCCTGCCTCGGCTACTGGGACTACAACAAAGTGATGAAGTTCGCTGTGGAGAGGTACAACTGGAGGTTGAGAACCCTCTCAGCCATACTCAAGGTCGCGGGCCTCTTCGCCGAGATGCCGAGGGTGCCAAGACAGGGCGAACAGCTGTCAAACTGGTACTTCACCCCGATCGCTTGTAGAGATCCGAAGGAGCTCTCGGAGTTGGTGAAGTACATTCTCAACAAGGCTCTGAAGGAGAGGGTTGACTTCATAAGTACGCCCTTGGACCCTGGGGGCCCTTTGGCCTCGATCCTATCTGCGTTTAGGCGTAACGAGGGCAAGTTCAGCTGGTACATGAAGTCTTTGAGCCATAGGCCTGTCCCCGACCTCTCGGATAAGAAGCTATATGTTGACGTGGTAGACGTCTAGCGCGCGCTGGGAGAGCAGAGACATTCTTGGATGAAGGGAGCACAATTCTCGTGAGGTACGAGTCTGTTTGATCTTCGTAGGCTTGGGTAAGTTTAGGGGGAAGCAGACAAAGGAGACGACTGCTAAGATATCGCAGATTATGGAGACAGATATCGAAGTATGGCGTCAAGATCTTGGGTTTCTACTGGACATTGGGTAGATTTGGCACCGTTGTCATAATGGAGGCCAAGGACGAAAAGATGGCCAGGAGGGTTGCCCTGCAGGTGCAGGACCTCGTCTCAACCGCGACTCTCGTTGCGCTGCCCAGAGAGGAAACCCATAAACTTCTCGAGTGACAATCGAAATCGAAGCACTCCGAATCCTAATCTATCCTTTTTTCGGGCCTCAAACTATGAGCGATTACCTTTTTTCTGCTGACGAGCGCCTTGTCACTCTTCGACGTCGAAACGGTTCAGTGCATGGTGAACGGCGCGCCCCTTGAGAAGAGTTGATCTGACTTCTCTCTACAGAAAGGCCCTTAGATCAAGTCACGCCAAACTGTATTCGTGACAATTTTGGCTCGGTTTGGGCTCTATCTCCCTCAGGTAAGCGTGGATTTCAGCACCGTTAGGAAGGTTGCCACAGAGGCTGAACGCCTCGGTTTTGACTCGGTGTGGAGCACTGACCACTTGATGGTGACGGGATCTCCTCATGACGCTATTTTGGAGTGTTGGACAACCGTTTCAGCCTTGGCTGCGGTTACAAGAAAGATTAGGTTAGGCACACTCGTTCTCTGCAACTCTTTCCGACACCCTTCGGTTCTTGCTAAGATGGCTGCGACGCTTGACTTCGTCAGCGATGGTCGCCTCGACTTCGGTATTGGCGCTGGCTGGTATAGGCCGGAGTACGAGGCTTATGGCATACCTTTTCTGAAGGCGTCTATCAGGATCGCCCAACTTGCCGAGAGCCTTGAGATCATCAAGAGGATGTGGCTACAGGAGAAGACGACGTTCCAAGGCCAACACTATGGAGTGAAGGAGGCGGTTTGTAATCCGAAGCCCGTGCAGAGACCTCATCCTCCGATATGGGTTGGAGTAATGATCGGGAGGAGAAGGATGTTCGACATCATAGCGAGGCATGCAGATGGTTGGACGATATCGAGTCTATACCTTCCTACCCCTGTTGAGTATAGGAGTCTGTTGGAGGACTTGGAGGCGTACTGTAAAGCTCACGGCCGGAGTTTGGGTGGGATGAGGAAGGCCTTGGGCGTTGGATGCATCATAGCAGAGGATAAGGAGAGGTTAAGGAAGAAATTCGAGAAGTTCAAACCCGGGACGATCTCTGTGGACGTGTACCAAGCGGTTCAGCCGAGGCTGATGGGTACGCCAGATGAGTTGGTGAGGAAATTTCGAGAATATATTGATGCGGGTGCTACCCACTTCCTCCTCAACTTCCCAGACGTGACCGATCTCGAGATTCTGAGGCTCTTCTCGGAGACCGTGATTAGAGCCCTCAGATAGACTTGGAGCGGACGTGAGCCATCGGGGAGAAGGGAGTGAGGATCACGATCGAACAGCGGGTTCCCTACATCCTTTCGGGTCTCTTCGCCCTGATTGATCTACTCTGGCTGACCTTGGACCCTCCTAGGCTAGACTCCTCTCCAGATTCCATGTGTCAGGCTGGCGAACTCCTGACGCTCTCATTTGCCTGTTCTGCGGCCTGTTTTTTTATATCTGAACGCGTAATCGGTTTGGGGGAAATGCGGAGTGCGGTTCAGGCCACACGTGTGGGTACCTGCGCTTGAGTTACATCTTCGCACGAGCTGTATAGAGGCGGCTGATGAGTACGGTGCTAGGAGAGAGTTGCCCAAGAATTATGAGGAGTTCGAAACCAACGCGTTCAGACACTTCGATGACAGGATCAAATCTGTCGAGCAGGGCCTCTCAGATGGAGATGACAGAACAAACCTACATGACTCCGTCGAACTTCTGAAGAGGGAGTTTCGATCTGGCAGTAGGCCGGATCTTCAAAACATGGCTAGAGACCTCCACGTGAAACTGCTCCAGAAGGTTAGGCCCCCTAGTTCTTGAAGTTCATCAATTCTCGACGGCAGGTACGTGGCAGTGTTCAGCACAAGCCTAAGAAGTTCTCCATAGGTCGATAGGCTAGCCTGAGAGCAAGGGACTCATTGGATTAGTACGATTCCCAGCCGTGTACCGTGTGGCAGATCCTCAGGTATAGCTCCCTCTCCGATTGGATATATGTCCCAGCCCATTCTCGATGCCATCGTGTAGGCGTCCATGCCAACAGCGTCCATTCCGGCTCTCGCTCTTAGCGGATGGCGGCACTCCTGGCCCGGCTTGAGGGCTGCGCACTCCTCGTCCGGACACCAGAGACCCTTGCAGCCCACGGCGAACCCGATGGCAAGGTGGTGGCCGTCGTAGAAGGCCGCGGACTCTATCTTAGATACGATCTCGTCGATCTTCAGCCCGCTGGGCCTGGATGTTCTCTTCTCTCGGACGTGGGGTCCGGCCAGTTCGTTAGATGGGACTCTCAGCATGATGAAGAGGGCGTGCTGGTACTGTTCAACCATCTTCCTCATCTGGTCGAGGTCGAGCACGTATGGTGGGCAGTGGGGATTGCTTCCGTAGCCTCGACACATAGGGTTGGTGCACTTCATTCTTATGCGGTCGTCGATGATGATCTGGTCGGTTGCTATGATCTTGGCGTCTGTAGCTCCTAGGGCAATTGCCTTCTCTCTGTATCCCTGTAGGTCTTCTAGGATCTCTTCTGGGCTGCTGGCGTGAATCTTCCTAATCTTGGGGCGCATCTTGAATCATCCCGGTTACAGATTGCCTAGACTTAATTCAGGTGATTGAAATCTCTGTCGGATCAGCCTGCGAGTCGGTACTCCATATTTCACGACCGCAAGCTGGCGAAATCGTTTTAAGACGCCTTCATCCCGCATGACAAGCTCGTTCGGAGCAACATCTGATTGCGGCTTCATAACTGGCTTCTCTTCCTAGCCACGGTCTCTATTTGGGCGGCAAATTGGCCTGTGATGAAGTGGGGTCTAGCCGTCGCGCCGCCTTTCACCTTCGTCTTTCACAGGTTCTTTTTCTCTCTTGGAGCCCTTCTCGTCCCGCTACTCTTCCTCCGGCCTCCAGTACCGACAGACCGCGACACGCTTTCGAAGATCATAGTCGTCAGCCTCTTCAACGTGGGAAGCTTGGCGGCGACGAACATTGGGCTGTCATCTTACAGCTCCGGCATAGGCTCCGTGTTGACTTACACGCAACCGCTCCTTGTCTTCGGCCTGGCTGTGCTCTTCCTGAACGAGGAGACCTCGAAGATCCGGCTCGCAGGGACCATCCTAGGCTTCTCCGGAGTGTCTATTCTCTTCCTTGAGACCGGTTCAACCTTCACTCCTTCTCTCCCGGCCGCGGTTCTGATCTTGGGCGCCTTCTTCTGGGCAGCCAACATCGTCTATTACAAGCGATTTCTCAGCCACGTTGATCCCTTCTTGCTGAGTGTTCTTCAGACAGCGGTCGGGCTTCCGTTCCTAGCCAGTTTGAGCCTCGTTCTCGAGAGGCCCGACATCTCCTTCTCGGCCAGCTACGTGTGGATGGTCCTCTACGCAGGCGTCGGCGCATCTGCTATCGGGAGTACTTTGTGGCTTGTCCTGCTCAGGGAAGAAGATGCGACCGCCCTTGCTGGCTCCAGTTTCATCGTGCCGATAATGGCTCTGGGCTTCGGCTATTGGCTTATGGGCGAGACCTTCGACGTCAGGTCTGTCATAGGGGCCGTATTTGTACTCAGTGGGGTCTGCTTGGTTAACAGAAAGGCGACGAAGCCAAGTCGGGTAGAGCGCGCCGCGATAGAGGTCACAGACAAGTGAAGCGTGCACAGATTTCATTGTGGCGGTGACTGGGTCGAGCCCAGACAGAATGCTCCTTCTGCGGCAGTTAGAAGGCTACCAATCATCGGAGAGTGACTCTGTCGGCCAAGGCAAGTGTACGTGAGAGCTGCGGTGAATCCTTCTGAAACCTCTAGTTCGGGCAAGAGTAACTAGATCGAGTCGTTCGCGCGCAGATATTTATGTCTGGTATTCCTTTGAGGCTTCAGAGGAATGTACTCTGGATTTCAATCTTCTAGTCAAGAATGCTCGGATAGTCGATGGGTCGGGCAACCCGTGGTTCAAAGCTGACTTAGGGATTAGTGACGGAAAGATAACCAAGATCGGCGACCTAGCTTTCTCTGACGCGGAGAGAACAGTCGATGCGCGTGAACTGATCCTTTGTCCGGGTTTCATAGATGTGCACAACCATTCGGACAGCGCGTTGTTGATCAACCCGAGGTGTGAGAGCATGGTGAGGCAGGGGGTCACGACGCAGGTCATCGGAAACTGCGGCTACTCCTGTGCCCCTGTGAGAGGCGAGACTAAGGAGGCGCTGGAGAAATACATGCTTGCACCCAGAGTCGAAATTGACTGGCACAGCTTCGGGGAGTACCTGCATCGGTTGGAGTCTCAAGGAGTTTCGACTAATGTCGCTTCCCTCGTCGGCCATGGAGTGGTCAGGATAGCGGTCATGGGTTGGGCGGATCGGCGGCTGAAAGAGTCTGAGTTGGAGGAGATGATGGGCCTCGTCGCTCAGGCGATGGAAGAAGGGGCCTTCGGCCTCTCCACAGGTCTGGCTTACGCTCCCGGCCTATTCTCAGATACGAACGAGATCGTCGAGTTGGCCAAGGTTGCAGCCAAGTATCATGGATTCTATTCGACCCACATAAGGACCGACGGAATGACTTGGGAAAAGTCAGTGCAGGAAGCTATAGAGATCGGTGAGAAAGCAAGGCTACCCGTGCAGATATCACATATCGAGAGCCACTACCCGAACTGGGGAAAGCAAGAGGAGATACTCAATTTGATCGAAGAGGCCAGGAAGAGGGGACTGGATGTACTGTGCGACATACCGCCGTACATCTGTGGTGCGACTGGTCTAAACACGATTCTCCCGGACTGGGCACATGAGGGAGGAGCCGCGAAGAGCGTAGAGAGGCTAAGAAGCCCCGAGATGCGCGCGAAGATTAGGAAGTCCGTGATGTCCGAACGAGAGAAACATAGCCTTCCAATCCCGACGATGTTGGCTGACGGCCTATCAAACAAGATCTGGTTAGGAAGTAGCGAGAGGAATCCGACCCTTATAGGAAAGAGTCTGTCGGAGATTGGTGAGCTTAGAGGAACCGATCCGATAGAAGCGGCCTTCGATCTGATAGTGGAAGAGGAGGGTGGAGACGTAAGCATCATTGCTGAACAACATTCAGAGGATGATATGCGCAGAGTGGTTGAGTATCCTAGGTCCATGATCGCGTCCGATGGCACGTCTTGGGCTCCCTACGGGCTCTTGGGCGATCTTGCCAAGCCGAACCCAAGAGGATACGGTGTCTTCCCTCTAACGTTCAGGAAGTATGTCCGAGGCGAGACACGAAAGGAGATGCCCAGCGACGTCGGAAAGAAGATACTGACACTCCAAGACGCCATCCGGAAGATGACCTCTCTCCCAGCGCAGAGGCTGAGGCTAAAGGACAGAGGGCTGATACGGGAGGGCGTGTGGGCGGACATCGTCATCTTCGACCCTGAAATCATCGAAGATCAAGCGACCTACAAGAACCCCCACCAGTACCCAAAGGGGATAGAATACGTACTTGTGAATGGCGCAATTGTGGTAGAGAAGGGAGACCACACCGGTGCTCTGCCAGGGAGGGTCCTGCGTGGCCCGGGATACAAGGCATCCTAACATATACATGGAATGCGAAACTGACCGGTAGAGGTGTATTTGATGAAAATCGCTGGCAGCGCCCTCTCCCTGATAGGGAATACTCCGCTGGTGAAGTTGAGCAAGGCCACGAAGGATGTTAAGGCGAACGTGCTTGTGAAGTGCGAGTACTTCAACCCGAGTGGCAGCCTGAAGGATCGGATGGCTCTCAGAATGGTTGAGGAGGCTGAGAAAGCGGGTCTGCTGAAGCTGGGGGGAACGATAATCGAGCAGACGAGCGGTAATGCTGGGCCTGCGCTATCCTTCGTGGGGAACGTGAAGGGCTACAGAGTTCGACTCCTCATCCCGAGCAAGTGGGGGAGTGACCTGTACAATCCAGAGAACAGAATCAAGATCATGAGGTTCTTCGGTGCGGAAGTTGAGCATGTCACGACCGCAGGATATGGGAAGATCATAAAGGAGCTGAAACCGGAGGAACAGACGGCAGCTCACATGCTCAACATGATGAAGAAGTGCCATGAGCTTGAGAAGAGTGACCCGAAGGTCTGGTGGTCGAATCAGATGTGCAACCCCTTCAATACGCTGGCCCATCGAGACACTACGGGAAGGGAGATTTTAGAGCAGACCGACGGCAAAGTTGATGCTTGGGTTGCCTCGGTCGGGTCCGGTGGGACGCTCTTCGGTGTTGCTCAGGCCTTGAGGAAAGTGAATCCGGATCTGAAGGTTGTGGGCCTTGAACCTGAAGATTCGCCGATAACGGATTGGGTGAAGAGGGGTTCTCTCCAAAGCCTCTTTGAACGGTTTGGGCTGCCAAGGATGAAATTCATTGTTGAGACGATGATCGAGGCTGGTGTGCCGGACCAGATCATAAGGCCAAAGGATGAAGATGCGAGGGAGATGGCCAACAGACTCTGTAGAGAGGAGGGTCTGATGTGCGGGATGTCGTCCGGAGCCAACGTCTGGGCTGCTGTACAACTAGCCAAAAGAATGGAGAAGGGAGAGAACGTTGTGACCGTGCTCGTGGACAGGAGGGACCGCTACTATCCTGAGCACCCTCGGGAGCACTACGTCATCTAGAAATGGCCTAGACTCGATCCGCGTCAATCAACGTGACTTTCGCCAATACAATCTTGATGTTTCTGACGCGCGAAGAACCTTCGGTGAAGGTTACGGGGATGACGATGATCCACCGGATCTCCAGCTTTAAGCCCCGTAGCCTCCGGTTCAGATGCTTGCGTTACTCTTCGATGGCTCCTCCGAGGGCTCGCAGATGCCTGCGGAATGTGTAGGATGGGTCGGCGTCCCGTTTCGACAGGTATTTGTCAAACTGGAGCTGTTCGCGAAGTCTCTTTCCGCCATGTATCAGCTTCGCTTGGTGCCGCTCTGTCTGCCAGATAGAACGAGCGGTGGAAAGTATCTCGTCGATGTTCTCTCTTGCGGTGAAGATGACGCCGTCATCATCTGCGAAGACTATGTCCTGCCTTCCAACCTTAAAGTCACCGAAGGAGGCATATTCGAGTGCAAATGGGTCACGCAAGCTTAGTCGTCGAGGCCCCGCTGGATATGTTCCATAGCTGAAGACCGGAAAACCGATCTGGACGAGTTCGGGAGTATCCCTATGGCAGCCCCAGATGACTATCCCAGCCAGTCCAGATGCTCTGGCTTCGAGTGTCGTCAGATCCCCGATGCAGCCTTCATCCATTTTTCCCTCGTTGTCGATGACTAGCACGTCTCCTTGCTCTGCCGATCCCATTGCTTCTAGGAAGATGTCAACGCTCCCATAGTGTTTGGCTGGTAGGGCCCGGCCAGCAACGCGGCAGCCCGGCAATAGGGGGCGGATACCCATTGGGGCAAGTCTGAGCGGTCTTCCGAGCCGGAGGTGTGCGTCGAAGATTAGCGGGGTTGAGAGTTTGGAGAAGGTTTCGCTCAGGTACTTGTTTGCAGATTCCAATGATTGGTTCATCTCGCAGTAGCGCGCTATGTCGGTGGCTTCAGACGGAGCTCAATGTAGTAGTGCGGTAGAAGTCCTAGAAAAATTTGGGGACTTATCGTCCCTCGTATCTCTTCTGGGGGTGCGTCGCTGCCCCATGATGCTATGTAGTGATCGTCGTACTGGTGGTCCCAGATCTGGTCGCTGTTGACCCATATTAGGATAATCTGGTTTCCCTCAACCTTCATGCTAAGCCTTTCGGATGTGAGTTCGAAGTTGGAGACGACGTATTCGTGTTTCTCCAGCGCGTCTGAGAGCCCGGTCTGGAGGGCGAGTTGGAGTATTCCGTTGCCGCGTCTGATGCCCAGGGTGGCTGTGTATTCGGCGTTGTACTCGAATCCGCCGTGAGAGCGGCCTGCGTCGCTGATGAACATGCTGCCATCTAAGCTGTAATTTTCTCCCGTGTAGAGTGAAACGGCCGAGGCTATCGAAACGCCGACTACGGCGATGAGGAGACCAATGACGATCTTTCTCACATCTGTTACCTCTCGTGGCTAGAGGGCGACCACGTGTCGATGGGTCTCACAGAAAGCGATTGCACGCCATATTTCAACGTTCTGAAGATCCTTGAAATTATTGCGCTGCGATCCGTAGTGCATGGCGCCCACGCTCTCTCGTAAGAGCCGATTGCCCCTGCAGTTCCTCCAGCAAGAGCAGTGGTGATTGACAGATCAGAATCCACGCGTTAGTGCGTGCTATATGCTTCTTGGCGATCGCTAGAATGGGAAATGATACTCTGTGAGCCCAGTCTCGTCCCTTAACATGGCAATTTCCTTTTGCAGGCCTTTGTCGAGGGGGACGCCCTTCTCTCTTCTCTCGAGCCAGGTGAGATGCTCCTTCTCACCAGCCGTGTAGATTCTGTCTTTTCCAGGCATCCTCCTCGATGCGCGCAGAGACCTCAGTATATCACCGGTCGTCTTCTTGAAGGAGTCCAGCTCCGTGAAGGCGGAGATGTCAATTGCTATGAAGAAGTGACCGAGGTTTACACCGGTCAGGGCCTTGAGAAAGGCTCCTCCCTGAAGAGCCGACGACAGCACTTCGACCACGGTGGAGTAGCCGTAGCCCTTGTACCCTCCGGTTTCCACGCCCATGCCGCCCAGTGGCAGAAGCGAGGCTTCGCCCTTTGAGAGAGCGAGGAGGATCTCGTTGGGGTCGGTCTTGGTTCTTCCGTCTGCCCCTATCACGAGGCCTTCTGGGATAGGCTTCCCGATTCTCGCGTGTACCTCAACTTTTCCTCTCTGAATGATTGAGGTTGCGCAGTCGAGGAGGAATGGGAACTCCTCATCTGAGGGGAGGCCAAAGGTGAGGGGGTTTGTGCCGAGCATGTTCTCGACGCCAAAGGTGGGGGCGACGGAGGGCCTGGTGTTTGTGCCTGTGATGCCGATCAGGCCTGCCTTCACAGCCATCAGAGCATAATATCCCGCGATGCCGTAGTGCGTCGAGTTCCTCACGGCGACCATCCCCATTCCCAGTTTCCTCGCTTTCTCGATGCAGAGGTTCATCGCCGTCTTTGCTATCACCATGCCCATGCCGCGGTGGCCGTCGACGACGGCTGTGGTCGGGCCTTCCCTCACTATCTCGAAGTTGGTTACGGGGGATTGGATACCGGACTTGATGCGGTCATAGTAGATTGGCTTCAACCTGCTTACGCCGTGTGAGTCGAATCCTAGCTTGTCGGCTGTGATCAGAACGTCTGCGCAGATCCTAGCGTCCTCGTCGGGGACGTCCGCTTTCTTGAAGACGTCAGTCACGAAACGTTCCATAGTCTCGAAGTCGACCCAGACAACGTCAAGGGACATCGATTATCACCGATCTTGACAGACTTTTCTTACACGTATAGGATAAACTGATTTTCTTAGTCGCGGGGAGAAAGGGGATTTCTTGTCTACTTTATGTCTCTTGCTATCTTTGCCCAGCCTCGCGATCTCTCCACAGCCGATTTCCAGACCCTGTAGAGTCTTTCACTCTCTTTGGCATCCATCTTTGGTTCGTAAACTCTGTCCGCCTTCCACATTCGCGTCAGATCTTCTAGGCTGGACCAGTAGTCGACAGCTAGGCCCGCCATGTAGGCAGCTCCCAGCGCCGTCGTTTCCAGCTTGGATGAGCGCATCACATTCTTGCCTAGGATGTCTGATTGGAACTGCATGAGGAAGTTGTTCCGGGTGGCTCCGCCATCGACTCTGAGATCTTCGATACTGATGCCGGATTCTCTCTCCATGGCTTCCGTGATTTCTCTGGTCATGTAGGCTATTGCCTCGAGGGTGGCTCTCGCTATCTGGGCTCTGCCCGTCCCCTGAGTCAGTCCTATTATCAAGCCTCTCGAGTACTGGTCCCAGTGTGGTGCTCCGAGGCCGGTGAATGCTGGCACGAAGTATACTCCTTCGTTGCTGTCTAGTGAGGAGGCGAGTGAGTCGGTCTTCGATGCGTCTTTTACTATCTTGAGCGAGTCTCTGAGCCATTGGACTGCGGCTCCCGCGATGAAGACGCTTCCCTCGAGTGCATAGTTCACCTCGCCCTTGAGAGCCCATGCTATGGTGGTGAGGAGGTCTCTAGACCTGCTGGGGTTCCTACCTGTGTTCATCAGCAAGAAGTTGCCTGTTCCGTAGGTGCATTTCGCCATGCCGTTCTTGAAGGCTGTCTGGCCGAAGAGAGCGGCTTGCTGGTCTCCGATGTCTCCAGCTATAGGTACGCCTGCTCCGAAGACTCTGGGATGAGTGTATCCGAGTATCTCGCTTGAGGGCTTCGGTTCGGGAAGAATCTGCTCTGGGATGTTCAGCAGTTCGAGTAGTTCTTCGTCCCACTCAAGTTTGTGGATGTTGAAGAGCATGGTTCTAGAGGCGTTCGAGTAGTCGATGACATGGGTGAGGCCTCCTGTCAGTTTGCATATTAGGAAGGAGTCGACGGTTCCGAAGAGGACTTCGCCCTTGAGGGCTCTACTCTTGATGGTTGGGACGTTTTCCAGAAGCCACTTGATCTTCGGCCCGGAGAAGTACGAGTCTGGGGTGAGCCCGGTCTTCTCCTTGAAGAGTCTCCCGTGCTCTTCTTTCAGCCTCTCTACGATGTCGGAGGTTCTTCTGCACTGCCAGACGATGGCGTTGTAGAGGGGGTTACCTGTCGATCTGTCCCAGAGGATGGTTGTCTCCCGCTGATTTGTTACGCCGATCGCCGCGATCTTGTCGGGAGTGAGGTGGGTTTCCCTTAGGGCCTTCTTGAAGCTCTTGACCTGTGCATTCCAAATCTCGATTGGATTCTGTTCAACCCAGCCCGGTCGAGGGTAGATCTGGTCAACCCCGTGTTGACCCTGCCCTACAATCTCAGATTCTTCATCGAGAAGCAGTGATCTGGCGCTGGTTGTACCTTCGTCAAGTGACAGAATGTAGCTTCCTTCGTGTTTCTCCATTTTCAACGATCTCTTCTCTCTAAGTTGGGAGAGCTTTCTCGGATATTGTAAGGGTTGGGCGAACACGTCAAGAGGAACGGGTAAAGAAGGGTTTAGGTTACCGTGGATCTGTCTTCGCTGAACCTCTGATACTCTTCGTTGTCGATTACCCCTTTCAGGTGCTGTGCCACCCTCCAGATGTCGTGGTAGCTGACGTAGAGAGGTATCGGAGCTAATCTTATGACGTTGGGCGGTCGGAAGTCTGGGATCACGCCGCGGGCGATCAGCGCTTGGTTGATCCTCCAGCCCTCCTTATGGGCGACGCCGACGTGGCCACCCCTCCTCTCCAGCTCTCGGGGAGTGGCGACTGAGTAGTTGTACGGCGCTCTACTCAGCATCTCATCGATGAGAAACATCAAGTAGCCGGTTATCTTCAGGCTCTTCTCCCTGATCCTGTCGATGCCCGCCTCGTTTATCATCCGGAGTGAGCCCTCCAGCGGAGCGGTGCTGAGCATCGTGATGGTCCCTATCTGCCATGCCGCGGCGTTCTTCGCTGGGTCGAAACGAGTCTCCATTCTGAACATGGTAGAGCGGTCGCCTCCCCACCAGCCTGCGAGGTGGGGCTGCTGCCGGAAGTGCTTCTTGTTGACGTAGAGGCTTGCTGTGCTTCCCGGCCCGGCGTTCATGTACTTGTAGTTGCACCAGAGTGCGAAGTCGACTCCCCACCTGTCGAAGTGGTGGGGTACGACGCCGACGCTGTGGCTGCAGTCGAAGCCTATGATGATCCCCTTCTTGTGGGCTTCTCTGGTTAACCGCTCCATGTCGAGGAGCTGTCCGCTCTTGTAGTAGACGCTGGGGAGTAGGGCAAGCGCGACCTCGCCTGTCATAGCCTCGATCAGGTCGTCTTCCTCGATGAGGTCCCCATCGCGGCTCTTAACTAGGACAAGGTCTTCCTCGGGGTTTCCGCCCCTGAGCTGTATCTGGGCGTAGAGTGCGTAGAGGTCGCTCGGAAAGTTGAGCTCGTCTGCGAGGATCTTCCTCCGCTCCCTCTCCGGCTTGTAGAAGGTTGTAACGAGATTATGGATGTTGACGGTGGTGCTGTTTGTGACGACGACCTCGCCGGGCTCAGCGCCAACGAGTGACGCCTCCATGTCGCCCAGCTTCTCGCCGTAGTCAATCCAAGGTATCTTGCTCTTAGTCCAGCCGCCGATGCCGAGGGTTTTCCACTCGTTGACGACCCTCATAAGGGTCTCCTCAGCGTCCTTGGACATTAGGCCGAGGCTGTTGCCGTCCATGTAGATGGCTCCAGGGATGTGGTAGAACCTTTTCCTGAAGGCGGCTAACGGGTCCTCAACGTCCAGCTCTAGGGCGTGATCCTCGCCCAGCCTATAATTGGGCATGATATTCCACTCGGAATGACAAGTGGGTGACTGCCTTTAAAGAAAATTCGCATAGATAGCCTGCTATGACAAGCTTGGTTGCCTCGGCCGGTCAGGGAGGTTTGGCATATCTAATGGGACAGGGCATACCGTCAACTTCTCACCGCGGTATTCTCAAGAAATGAAAAATTCTCTACAGGCTCATGCGAAGAAGCCCAATCTGACACTCCGGTTCAGGCAGGGAGGCGCTGGAGGGGGACGAGGGCAAGCTGCAAGGTAGAAGAAGGTTGTCAATCAGGCTTTGCGGTGCTCTCTACCCGGAATCTCGCGTTCACTAGTTTTATAACGTAAGAGAGGCAGTTCTGATCAAACGGCTGGTGTGCATACGAAAGTTGCTAGGTTCTCGGTTCGGGGCAGGGTAGCATACGGGGTTGTGGAGAACAACATCGTCAAGCAGATCAAGGGAAATCCCTTCGGCAAACTCGTGTTTGAGGGGAGTGAGTACTCGCTGTCAGAGGTCAAGCTCAAGGCTCCTTGCAGACCCACAAAGAGCTTGGCTATGGCTCTCAACTACAAGAGCCATCTGGGCGGCCATGAAGCGCCAAAAAGGCCTGAACCCTTCTACAAGGTTCCTTCCTGCATCATAGGACCTGGAGAATCCATCATTCTCCCGAAAGGGTCAGGGCGAGTAGACGAGGAGGCGGAGCTCGTCGTAGTCATTGGAAGGAAGTGCAGCAAGGTATCCAAGGTCAGAGCTCTAGACTATGTGTTCGGCTACACGTGCGGCAACGACGTCAGCGCCCGCAGTTGGCAGAGGAATGACGTTCAGTGGTGGCGCGGGAAGTCCTCAGACACCTTCGGACCGATCGGGCCGTACATCGCGACGGACATAGACGGCTCCAGACTTGAAATCACGGCGCGCATAAATGGCAGAGAGGTACAGCGCTGCAACACGTCGGATCTGCTCTTCGACATACCTACTTTGATAAGTTCGATCAGTCAGGTGGTGACCATGTTTCCAGGTGACTTGATCTTCACCGGAACCTCAGGCACGCCAGCTCAGATCAGAGATGGCGATGTGGTAGAGGTGGAGATAGAGGACATCGGGATCCTGTCAAATCCCGTCAAGGCGGAAAAATAGCGGGTGTAGAAGTAGTCTGCGATATCGAGGGTTTCAATTTCTCAGATGGAGCTTTTGGCAGACCGGTCTGCGGCGAGGTTCCGCGCATATGAGAACCTTATTGCCGCTCTTTGCCTTGCCAGATTGCCCTCGACCTATCTAGGATTTCTCTATGTTCGGATGGCGACTGTGCCAATCCGTCAGTGACTGGTACGCCCTCGCGATGGTTATGATGATGTTCTCATCGTAGGCTCTGCCCATGAACTGGATGCCAACTGGTAGGCCGTCATTGGTGAAGCCACTGGGAACCGATATGGATGGGAGGCCGGTCGCGTTACCTATGGCACCCATCGGGTCCTTCACTTTGTTCCACCAAGCGACCTTGAGAAACTCTTGGTCGATTGGAGTTGCTGCCTTCTTTGAGGATGGAGCCACCACGGCGTCGAAAGGCGCCATCGCCTCATCGATTGCTCGAGCCATGATACCCCTTAGCCTCAGGGCCTTCAGGTAGTCTTTGGCGAGGACTGCGGTCCTTGCGTAGAGACTGTAATGGTCTTCGGGAGCCGTCAGCTGCGATGCTTCTCCGCTCTCGGTGAACTCGTCGAAGGCGCTGGCTGCCTCGGCGTTCAAGATCGTTCGGGTTATCGCCTCGTGGGGCAGGTCTGGAAACTCGAATTCCTCGATGGTGGCCATCTTCCTCAGCGTGTTCAGAGCGTTCTCGAAGCAGGCCCTCACATCCTCTTGGGCGTCGTCGGTCACGCCTTTTGGGACCGCTAACCTGAAGCGTCTCTTGTGAGTCGGCCTGTAGTTCCACTCCTCACCGATTGTTGTTGGATCATCCGGGTCGGGTCCGGCTATCGCCTCGAGGACGAGGCCGCAGTCGTCGGCTGTTAGGCAGAGGGGGCCGAGCTTGTCGAGCGTCCAGCTGAGAGCCATAGCGCCGTGGCGGCTCACCCTTCCATATGTGGGTCTTAGGCCTGTCACGCCGCAGTTGTTGGCTGGGCTGAGTATACTTCCCCATGTCTCGGAACCCAGTGCGAAGGGTACGAGGCCTGCAGAGACGGCGGCTCCAGAGCCGCTTGACGATCCGCCTGCCCATGTTCTCGGGTTCCAGGGGTTCTTAGGCGAGCCTGTGAATGAGGCTGAGGGCTGTCTATATCCCATGCCTCCGGCGAGCTCGATCATGGCGAGCTTGGCACATAATATGGCTCCTGCCTCATCGAGCTTCTTTATGATGGTGGCGTCATAGTCGAATACTTGATTCTTGAATGGTGCGGCGCCCCAGCTGGTAGGTATGCCTTTTGTTGCGAGAAGGTCTTTGGCGCCGTATGGTATTCCGTGGAGAGGTCCCCTGTATTGGCCAGCTTCGATCTCTTTCTCTGCCTTCTTCGCTTGAGCTAGGGCTCTCTCTCGCGTGATGGTAACGACCGCGTTGAGTTCTGGTCCGAGGCTCTCAAGTCGGTTGAGGAAGAGTTCGGTTAACTTAACTGGAGAGATCTCGCAGTCGCGGATATGTTTCCCCAGCTCTCTGATGGGCATGTAGAGCGGATTCGGCCTCATCTCTCACTTCCTCCCTCTGTAAGGTCTGAAAATGATGAAGGGCTCATCTGAGTTGTGCAGCTTCATCGCCCGGAGGACTCTGGAGGTCTCTACAATGGCCTGTGCATCCTTTTTGACCTCTTCAAGCTCCCTAGCTGTCAGACGATCGCCATACCTCTCTTTAACAAGATTGTACAGGTTTTCAAAGTCTTTGTCTGGATACTTCTTTGGCCTGGGGTTTGACCCTTCACGAGTGCGGTCGGGGCTTTGAACTCTCATGCGCCCACCTCCGATCTTCCGGTCGCTAAAAGGTAGAGGCCTGCCATTCCTCTATATACCTCATTTCTCGGAGATTCTGCGTATTTCTTGACCACAGAGCCAGCAGATTAAATTCGCCAAGGACTTTGCGCGGTATCTATGCTACTTTGGCGCATGGTACTCGGGTGATTGGCTCCGAAACATGTTGGCAGATCCTAGTGTTCAAATTCGTGTAAGGTCTCGCCGTATCCGATGGATGCTGAGCCGGTCACCGACCCCAGCAGAATTCCGTCATATTGTACGAAAAAATCTAGGAGAACTTGTACCTGTCGATAGCAGGCGCGTGCGGAACCATTATAGGCCTACTAACGGTAGAAGCCTATTTCCGGGATGAGTGAACTTAGCTTGACGCGAAGAGTGACCCACATTGAGTTGACCTCCGTCTTCTCGAAGGATGCCTCCCCCGTTCTCACCGTTGAGTCGCCTGAGGAGATTGTCTTTGAGACCGTGGATGCCCGTGGGGGAAGATCATATCCAGATCTAACATACGTGCCTCCGCCTCTTCCGCCCCTAGAGACCATGAACCCAGCAACGGGGCCAGTGGCCGTACAAGGCGCAGAGCCCGGCGATGCTCTTGTGGTCGATATCCTAGCTATTGACCTCTGCCCTTATGGCTACATGTCAGCGAAGCCTGAAGTAGGCGTGTTGAAGGACTTGGTGCCCGCACCGGTGACGAGGACAGTCAGAGTCCACGAGGGCAAGATCCTGTTCAGCGATGCCCTTTCACTCCCACTGAGGCCGATGATTGGAACGATCGGGGTTGCCCCTGAAG
>Ga0129298_10000227_pt1 | contig 20802 bp, 13 predicted proteins | sample I19B2metaG_FD_94707 | JGI IMG/M metagenome (GOLD analysis project Ga0129298, IMG submission 94707) | Lake sediment bacterial and archeal communities from Gulf of Boni, Indonesia to study Microbial Dark Matter (Phase II) - ​I19B2 metaG | ecosystem: Environmental > Aquatic > Freshwater > Lake >... | reverse complement strand
TGGCGCACCATCATCAGCGGCAACCGGGACGACTACGTCACCTGCGCCGGCACCCTCTTCCGGGAGAACTACGTCCTGGCCCACACCCAGCACCTGAAGAACAAGGACATCTACGAGGGTGGCTCCAAGATGGTGGTGCTGCTGGACGCCGCCGGCGTGGAGGACCGGGAGCTGGTCACCCAGCGGCTCTACAAGCTCCAGTTCGGCATGATCAGCGCATTCCTCGACATATTCATCACGGAAAACGGCAGGGCGCGGGATCCTCGGGTGGTGGACTACTACGGGGAGGACGAGCCGATCGAACTGGGTCCCGACGAGAACATGCACGACGCCATGATCGAGACCATCGCCCGTCTCTCCGTCAAGCGCGGCTACATGCTCGGCAACGGCATCATGTCCAGCAAGAGGGTCGGCATCAACCACAAGGAGTATGGGGTCACCTCCACCGGGGTGGTGAAGTTCGCCGAAATCACCATGGCGGAGCTGGGGATCGACATCCTTAAGGAGCCGTTCACGGTCAAGTTCACCGGCGGCCCCAACGGCGATGTGGCCGGCAACGCCATGCGGATCATGCTGGATCGCTCCCCGCAGATGAGGATCAAGCTGATCCTGGACGGCACCGGCGCCATCTTCGACTCAGAGGGGATCGATCATGGAGAGCTGAAACGGATCGTCCTCAGCGAGGACCTGGACGCCTTCGACCCGTCACGACTCCACCCAGGGGGGTTCATCCTCTACCGCCGCCAGCAGCGGACCGAGGGGCTGCGTGAGCTGTACAAGCGGGTGGTCTGCATCGATTCCGGCCCAGAAGAGCAGTGGGTCACCATGGATGAATTCCACCGTGAGTTCAGCAGCCTGATCTTTTCGGTCCCAACCGACCTGTTCATCCCGGCCGGCGGCCGGCCGGAGACCATAGACAAAGACAACTGGCAGCGGTTCTTCCGCGAAGACGGAAGCCCGACCACCCGGGCGATCGTGGAAGGTGCCAACTCGTTCATCACTCCAGAGGCGCGACGCCGGATGCAGGAGCGGGGGGTGGTCATCATGCGCGACGCCTCGGCCAACAAGTGCGGGGTGATCTCCTCCTCCTACGAGATCATCGCCAACCTCCTCCTGAGCGACGCCGAGTTCCTGGCCGACAAGGAGCGCTATGTGGCCGACGTCCTGCAGATCCTGGAAAAGAGGGCCGAGGACGAGGCCAGCCTCATCTTCCGCCGCAGGCGGGAACCCGGCTGCACCCTTCTCTGCACCGAGATATCCGAGGGGATCAGCATCGAGATCAATGCCCACTACGCCCGGCTGTTCAACTTCTTCCAGCGCAGGCCGGAGCTCTGCGCAGAGCCTCCATTCCGCGAGGCGATCCTGGCTCACCTGCCGCGCCTGCTGCGGGAAAATCCCCTTTACCGGGAGCGGGTCGGGGCACTGCCGGCAAAGTACCGCTTCGCCATCCTCGCCGCGGAGATCGGCTCGTCCCTGGTCTACTGCGGCGACCGGGAAGCGGACTTCGAGGAGATGCTCAAAGGGCACCTGAGTAGAAAGATGGCTTTGCAATAACCGACAGATATCGAGGAGGGCTTGAGTATGCCATTGAAGGAGATTCTCGTTGTTCTGGACAGTGCCGACCACTGCGACGCCAGGCTGAAACTGGCGGTGGAGCTGGCCGCTCGGCACGGCGCAGACCTGGCGGGGCTGTACGTGGTCACCCATCAGTTTTACGTGCCGGCCCGTGACGACGCGGGGGAGACCGGGGAGAAGGTCCGCGCCATGTTCGAAGCGGTCGGCGCCGCGGCAGGGGTTGCCACCCGCTGGATCGGGGCAGAGTCGAACGTGGTTGGGGTCAGCGCCGCGGAGATAGTCAACCTCCACGCCCACTACTTCGACCTGGTCATCGTCGGGCAGGACCTGCCGGAGGGGAAGGAGAGCATACTCCCCCAGGGGTTGCCAGAAAGGGTGATCATCGGCTCCGGCCGGCCGGTCCTCATCGTGCCATACGCCGGCGAGCACGGCAGGGCGTGGGAGCGGATCATGGTCGCCTGGAAGGGTGGGCGTGAGTCGACCCGAGCCATGGCCGATGCCCTCCCCCTACTCAAGAAGGCCGATGATGTCTGCGTGCTGGAGATCGACCCCGGCAAAGGCGAAGAGCATTGCGGCGAACGGCTCCGTGGCTACCTTGCCGCCCACGGCATCGGCACAAGGGGGAAGAGCGTGGCAGCCACGGAGATCGGCATCGGCAACATTCTCCTGAACAGGATCGCCGTAGAGGGGAGCACCCTCCTGGTCATGGGAGGGTACGCCCCGATGCGCCTCGGCAGCCCGGCCCTGGGGGAGGTGGCGCGCCACATATTAAAGCATATGACCGTTCCGGTACTCATGTCCCATTAAGGAGGAGGAGAGGAGCAGACAGCTCTCCCACAACCGGGAGATAAATAGCAGTGATGCGCTGTGGCAACCACCCTTGTTGCAGCCTTCTTTGAACCGGACAGCTCCATTCGGGTGGGAGTGGAGCGTCCGGCACCTAACACCATACATCAAGGAGGCGAAAATGAGAGGTTTTAGAAGTGCAGCAGCGATTGCCGCTGCCTGTGGATTGGCAGTACTGGCGTCAACCCCGGTAATGGCAATGGAGAACGAATTCCACGGCGCCTACAGAATGAAGGCATTTGCCACCAACTTTGACGATGGCACTGTCAGTCAGTACGATCCGGCAGGAGAAGAGAAGAGCGCGCCGACCAACAACTACGTGGAGCAGAGGGTAAGGCTCAAGTACACAGCCAAGCTGAACGACGACTTCAAGCTGAAGACCGACTTCAAGATCGACTCCCGCTGGGGGAGCGGCGCCTACGACACCAAGCGCAAGCAGGGGGGGGAGATCGGCAGCGACACGGTCAACCTTGAGACAAGGGCCGCCTACTTCGACTTCAACCTCCCCGTTGGAGGGGTAAACATGAAGGTTGGCATCCAGCCATGGAGCGACGCCTACGACGGCATCTTCGTCGACACGCAGATGGCTGGCGCCCTGGCCTCGACGAGCGCCGGCGACCTGGCACTCTCCCTGGGGTGGTTCAGGCTGGACGACGCCGCCTCGACCGCCTTCGGCCACGATCCCCGCGATCTTTTCGTCCTCGACGGGAGTTACACCGTTAACAAGGAGCTCAATGTGGGGGCCAGCTACTACCTCCTCAGGGACCAGATCACCAGGGACACCAAGTACCTGGCCGGCGATCCGCGCACCATCCCCACCGAGACGGTCCATACCCTAGGGGTAAACTCCACCGCCAAGCTGGGGGTAACCACCCTGAACGGCTACTTCCTCTACCAGTTCGGCGACCTCACCGAACTGGGGAGCGGCAAGGAGCACAACATCAGCGCCTTTGCCGGCGGCCTTAATGCACGGGCAAAACTGAATTCCGGCACCATCAAGGGTTCATTCCTCTATGCCTCCGGCGACAAGGACTCCGGCGGAAGCAAGGCATTCCGCGACGTGCAGGACCTGGACGGCGGCACCGAAAGCGATTACTCCTCGGACATGAGGATGCTGAGGAAGGACCAGTTCGCAGGCGCCTCGGGGAAAGCGATCATCGCCAGCATCAACAACCGCGACCAGGGGGTGATCTTCGCCTCGGCCGGGTATGACACCACCCTGAGCGACAAGGTGTTTGCCGGCGCCAACGTCGGCTTCGCCCTGGTTGCCGAGGAGAACGCCAACAAACCGGTTAACCTCTCCACCGGGACGAGAAACTCCAGCAACTACCTGGGGACTGAGCTGAACGCCGCCATCGGCTACAAGTTCAACCCCAACGTCACCGCTACCCTGCGCGGCGCCTACACGGTTCTCGGCGACTACTACAAGGGGGTTGCAGCGGGGGGAGAGACCCCGAACAACCCCTACTCCACCAGCCTGATGCTGGTCTACACCTTCTAGCCCGGGGTCCGGCGTCTCCTGGTTAACCGCGGAGGCGCCGGACGCACCATCCCAACATTGACTCGGCAGTCGAACATTGGCGGAGGCCGGCATGAAAAAACTCATCATCCCCATTATCCTGCTCCTCTTCACCCTTCTCGCGGCAATCTCCCACGCCGGCCAGATCCGTGCCTACGTGGCTGAGTTCAAGGTTTCGGGTGGAGAGCAGCCGGCCGACACGGCACAACTCCTCAAGGAGCTGCTCTCCTCACGCCTTAGCGGCGACAGCATCCTGGTCGTCGACTCGGCAAGCGAAGCCGACATATTGGTTAGCGGCCGCTACACCCTGGCAGGGGGGCAATTCAGCCTGGACAGCGTGGCACGGGAGAAGGGGGGGAAGGTCATTGCCCGTGACTTCGTCGAGGGGGAGAACCAGGGAGAGCTCCTCCGGGGGGTGGGGAGGCTGGCCGCAAGGCTCGCGGCACAGATAACCGCCAATGGGGGAAACGGTCCGGTCCTGCCAAAAACAGCGGATCGGCAAGCGTCCCCGGGGAGTAGAGAGTCTGGCGCTCTGCCACTTGAGAGTACCGCCACCCAGGGGGTACCTGGGTGGCGCAGCCAGCGCCTCAGCGGCAATTACCGCGGCATTGCCCGGGTCTCCCGCCTCCCCGGCGGGGAGAGGGAACTCATCCTGGCAGGGAGCCACGGGATCAAGCTTTTCAGGCAGGGGAAGGAGCTGCGCCAGGTGGCCGAGGTCTCCTTCAGGCCGGACGAGGATGTCCTGGGTGTGGAGAGTGCCGATCTGGATGGCGACGGCAGACCGGAAGCCTATGTCACCATCTTCAACGGCGATGCCCTGGTCTCCCAGGTATGGGGTGTGAAGGGGGACTCCCTGGTGCGCCTGGCGGAACGGCTCCCCTACTACTTCCGCACGATCGCCATGGAGGATGGCAGCGAGAGGCTCCATGCCCAGGAGATGTCCCTGAAGAGCGATTTCTTCGGAGGGGTGAGGGAAGTCTCCCTGAACAATGGTTCCTACGTCCTGACCAACACTTTAAAACTCCCCAAAGGGGCCAACATCTACAACTTCAGCCGCTTCAGGGATAGCGAAGGAAGGCTGCTCTTCCTGCTTCTCGATGAGGACGGACACCTCCGGGTCATTGGCGAGGATGGGAATGAGCTCTGGCAGAGCAGGGAGAGGTACGGTGGCAGCGAACTCTTCTTCAAGCGTGTTGATCTCTCCGATACCAAGTTCGGCAGCGACCAGTTCCGCTGGATATTCCTCCAGCAGAGGATCTTCGTCAGCGGGGATGGGGCAATCCTCATCCCCCAGAACTCCGGGGCGTGGAATACCGGCCGCAGCCGCAGCTTCGACTCAAACCGGATGATTGCCCTCCGCTGGAACGGCTCCGCCCTGGAGAAGAGCTGGCAGAGCAAGGAGCGCGACAACTACCTGGCAGACTACTTCTATGACAGGACTTCCGGGGAGATGGTCACCCTGGAGATCGTAAAGCGCGAAGGGATGTTCGACAAGGGGGCCAGCGTCGTCTCAGTAACCAGGGCCCACTAACCGGGACATATGGGAAAGGCTCGCCTCCCCCCTGCTCCGTCCGGCTAGCAGTGCGTGGGAAAATGACGGGAGCGCCAGGGTGCGGCTTACTGTGAAGCCGGCCATGAGCTGGCTGGGGAAGGGCCAGCACTGGCTCCCCACGTAGCGGACGTTCTCCACCATGATGCCGGTCTCCCCCAGCTGCCCCCCATGGCCGCGAGGTTAGCGCCGCAGATGGAGCAAAAAGCACGCTGCCGCTCACCGCCACGGCATGGATCGGCACCCCAAGCCAGGTGCCGATGCAGATCGGCTCACTGTCAGCCGCGAGCCAAGGCGGCATCTCCCCGTTATGCAACCGGCAGCCCCCCCTCGGCCAGGACCACCAGGGAGCCCCCCTCCACCACCCGGGCCTTACGGGAGACTCTCTCAGGGAGTAAGCGGGGTGAAGCCATGGCGGATTATCTCATGATTGAAGGGGAGGTTGACTGCTGCTGGATAACTCATCGGTCGGTTCCATTATCAAGGGGATTGAATGCCAAATCCATGGTAATCCGCCCAACTGGCCGATGCAAGCAATGATTCTCCGCCGAAGCAGGGATTCAGTCACAGTGAGGATCTGAACGGGTCATGCGTCGAGGAGATCCCTGATCTTACGCAGGAGAGTTTGGGGCCGCAGCGGCTTGGTGACGTAAACCAGCCCGGCATCATCCAGCCCCTTCCTGGGGATGTTATCGTCGGCATAGCCCGTCATGAAGAGCGCCTTGCAGCCAGGGGAGATGCTCCTTATCGCGTCCCATGCCTCCTTGCCGTTCAGTTTAGGCATGACCACATCCAGAATGACCAGATCTATCTTCTCCCTGCTTTGGCGGAACTTTTCCAGGGCATCCCGGCCATCTTCGGCAGTCATGACCCTGTAGCCGCATGAGGTCAAGAGTTCAACCACTAGATTCCTCAGCGCGGCATCGTCATCGGCCACGAGGATGGTCTCCGTCCCCCCGGGATAATGACCGTGGGTGGGGGCGAGCCTTTCTTCTCCCCCCCCTCCACCAGGGTGAGCAAGATCGTGAATGCGGTCCCCTCCCCGAGCTTGCTGCAGATGGTGATGAAGCCGCCATGCTGCTTGACTATGCCGTAGACGATGGCAAGCCCCAAGCCGGTGCCGTACCCCACCTCCTTGGCGATGAAGTTGGTTATCTCCCCCTCCCGGTTCATGATGGGGGAGATGGTCGCCGCTTCCCAGAAGAGCTCTCCGCTCTTTCTGCGGTTATGGAACAGACCGAGCCAGACACTGCCGGAGAGTATGGTCTCCCAGAGGGAGCGGTACTCCTCCTTTGACGTCTCGCCAGACTTGAGGATGCGGGGATTCTCTCCCAGGGCCTCCTCCTGCGTGTAGCCGCTGATCTGGACAAACTTGGGGTTGACGAACTCTATGGTCCCCTCCTTGTCGGTGATGACGATGGCCGTCGGGCTCTGCTCCACCGCCTGGGAGAGCTTCACCAGGGTCTCCTCAGCCTCCTTTCGCCTGGCAAGGCTCTCCTCCAGCTCCCGGACCTTCTCTTCCAGCTTTGCCGCCACGATGCCGCAGTGCTCGCGGAAGTACTTCATCTCTTCTGTCGCCATCGCTGTTGGTGGCGTTACTCTCCTGCCCGCGCCCCCACCCTCAAGTACGGCGCTGATCTCTGCCCAGAACGCTTCCGGCTTCACCGGCTTGGGGATGAACGCCTCGGCGCCGAGACGCAGGACAAGCTCCTCGTCGTTCATCCCCGTATAGACCGAGGTGTGGATGACAACGGGGATGGAGCCGAGCTCCTTGTCGCTCTTCACCGCATGCAGGAACTCGAAGCCGTCCATTTCAGGCATGAGGGCATCGGAGATGATCAGGTCGGGCCGGTGCACCCTGGCTGTTTCCATCCCCTGCCGGCCAAGTACCGGTATGCAATCCTTGCCGCGGAAATCGGTTCCTCTCTAGTCTACTGCGGTGACCGCGAGGCCGATTTCGTGGAATTGCTCAAGGGACACCTGGCGAGGAATTTCCCCCTCCCTCCTCCGACCGGCAGCAACTGAATCACCGGCATCCGCGCAACAACAGAGATCTGGTGACCTAGCTCAAGGCCGCGGACGTGGCTTGCCGCACTCTCTCAAGACCCACGCGGCCTTGAGCCCCAACACGTCGAAGAGGAGGATGAATCAAGATAAAGGCCGAGCGAAGAGGGATCACTGCCGAAGCGGTGGCAGACACCGAACCGCTTGCTGCTAACTAGAAAGTTCCGGCATCAACGGCAGCAAGGAGGCATCCTGCGTATTGACTATGGGGACCTGGTGATGGGGATTCCTACACATCCTCCTTGCACCTCAATACCAGAACGGTCATATCGTCGGGCCGTGGCCTGTCCGGCGGCACGATTGCTGCCAGTCGGCTGACCGCTTCATCGGCGCTTGACGCGTTTTCGAGAAGCCTAACCAGAGCCCCGTTGTTGAGTTCTAGCTCCGGAACCGCATCAATCAATCCGTCGCTATAGAGGACAAGGGTGTCCCCCCCTTCCAGGGCAACCGTCCCCTCCTGATATTTTTCCTGGGCCGACACCCCCAAGGGAAGGCCACGAAGGTTGAGCTCTTCCGCTTTTCCGTCGGCGCGCATCAATAAGGCGTAACCGTGACCACAGTCTACGTAGGTCAATTTTCGATCCGTGACGTTTAGTTGCGCATGGAAAAGTGTCACGAAGCTGTCAGACCTGTCCAGATCGTGCTGAAGAGCATGCTGAGCCAATTGCAAGGCAGATGCCGGTGGATTTACCTGGACCACTGCCCGAAGAGTCGCCCGGACCGTCGCCATGAGTATGGCAGCGGCCATCCCCTTGCCCATGACGTCGCCCAAGGTCAGGGTGACAATACCTGGAGCCAATTCCAGCCAGTCATAGAAATCACCCCCGACATGACGCGCCGGCAAGCACCGGGCAGCTATTTCGAAGCCCGATGCATCTGGCGGGACAACGGGTAACAGTTTTCTTTGCACCTCGGCGGCACAGCTTAATTCTGCCTGGAGCTGGAAGCGGTGCAGTTCACTTTGCCGCAACGCCTCTTCTGCCTCCTTGCGAGCGTTCCGCTCGGCAGTCTCACGTAGTTCGCGGTCTATGGCAGGGACGAGTCGAGCCAGGTTGTCTTTCCTGACAAAATCGTGGGCTCCGGCTTTTAACAGTTTCACCGCCTCCTCCTCGCCAATGGCCCCGGAGACTACGATAAATGGCTGGTCATCACCCGTCTTCAGCCAGATATCCAGAGCTCTTTCGACACTGAATTCAGGCATCTGGCAATCGCAAATTGCCAAGTCCCACTTCCCCCCGGCAATCGTCCCCATCATCGCCGTTGCAGTGTCGACCCGTTTCCAATCAGCTTCTATTCCCTCCTTGCGCAGGGAATGGACCAGCAGAAGGGCATCACGCTCGGAATCATCAATGATCAGGACGCGAAGCGATCTGTTCACTTTTTCCCCTCTTCTTTTGGCGGCGGTTCGTTGGTAATCAACCAGTATCGCCCCAGGTCGGAGACCGCCCTGCTGAAATCAGAAAATGCCACCGGTTTGCGTACATAGCTGTTGGCGCCCAACCTGTAACCTGCAATAATATCAACCTCTTCGTCCGAAGAGGTTAGAATCACCACCGGCAGCAACCGGGTCCGCTCATCTGCGCGGATCTGGGCCAGAACCTCTAGACCGTCGATCTTGGGCAGCTTGAGGTCCAGTAGAACCACCGTGGGAACATCTTCCATGTCACGACCGGCATACTCTCCCCTAGCGAAGAGGTAATCGAGGGCCTCGGCCCCGTCCCGCACGACGACAATATCGTTGGCAAGACGACACTTGTTGAGCGCCCGCAAGGTGAGCATCTCGTCTTTAGGGTTGTCTTCAACCAGTAGAATCGACCGGCTTGTCATCGTTTTTTTTCTCCTCCAAGGTGAAGAAAAAAGTTGCGCCTTCACCTACGGCCGCCTCTGCCCAGATCCGACCGCCATGTCTATGGACAATTCGCTGTACCGTCGCCAGTCCGATGCCGGTCCCGGGAAACTCACCGGTTTTATGCAACCGATGGAAGGGCAAAAACAGTTTGTTAGCGTAGGCCATGTCGAAACCGGCGCCGTTGTCGCGCACAGCATAGATGGTTTCCTCCTGCTGCTCTACGACGTAAAACTCTATGCTGGCTTCTTTGGTCTTTGCCGTATATTTCCAGGCATTGCCGATGAGGTTTTCCATGACCACCTTCAAGAGCCTGGGATCAGCGTCCAGATCCATTCCCGGGGCAATATTGACAGTTACCTGGCGTTTTGGTTCGCTCTGACGGAACTGCGCGACAATACCCCCAGCCATCGATGAAAGATCCACATGCTCCCGCTCCAGTTCTCCACGGGTGGACCGCGACAGCTTCAGAAGCCCGTCGATTAGGTCGCTCATCTCCTGGCTACTTTCCTGAAGGAAGCGCAGGTACCTCTTTCCCTCCTCGTCGAGGCGGTCCCCGTAATCTTCAAGTAGTGCATCGCTGAAACCGTTGATAGCGCGAAGGGGTGCCCGTATGTCGTGGGACACGGAATAAGTGAAGGCCTCCAGTTCCCGGTTGGCGAACTCCAGTTCCCTGGTACGCTCAACAACCCTCGCCTCAAGTTCCTGGTTCAGTCGCCGCACCTCATCCTCTGCCCGTTTCCGCACCGTGATATCCTGAAAAGTGGCAATGAACAGGTTGTTAGAGAACATGGGAATATCGGCATTAAGAACCTCCACTCGCTCCCCTGAAGCCCTGGTGATTGGAAATTCCCAGACCATCCGCGCCAGATCGCCACTGGCCCATCCTGCATCGAATCGCCCTAACAACTCCTTCCGCAATGCCGGGTCAGGGAATATGTGCTCCCAGCGGCTCCTGAAATCGCTCAGCATCTCCTTGGGCCAACCCAGTATTTCCTCATATTTCTTATTCGCATATTGAAGCGTGCGTTCATCGAAGGTAAAGACAGCAAGCCCGATCGGCAGATTGTCCAGAACGGTTTCGATGAATTTGTTTCTTTCCTTCAGGTCCTCCTCAGTCCGCCTGAGCTCGGTAGTATCCAGAAAGGTCACTACCGTTCCGATGACTTCCCCCATTTTTCGCATCGGAAAGGATCGATACTCCACATTAAAGCTTGTTCCATCCGGGCGCCAGAAAATCTCGTCACGAACATGAAACCCTTGATCGTCAAGGAAAGCCCGGCAGACTCTGCACTCCTCTATGGGGAAGGGCGATCCATCCGGCCGGGTATGATGGATTCGCTCATGCATGCTCTTGCCCAGCAACTCTTTTTCGTCTTCATATCCGAGCAGGTCCAGAGAGGCTCTATTGCAGAAGATGCAATTCCCTTTAAGGTCAAGGCCGAATATGCCTTCCGCCGTGGAGTTGAGGAGCAGCTTGACCAGCTCCTCGCCCTCACGCAGCCTCTCCCCATCCTTCTTATGCCTGGTAGAGCCTGGAGTCACCATGACAAATCTTTCCCCGTGATTGCAGCTTTCCCATCAATTGGTACACCATCCCTCTTCCGTTACTGCCACTGAGACAATTGCCATCCGCTCAGCAACAGCGGTTACTATTCATTGAAAATCCCATCCCTTCCGGAAGTACGCATTAAATATAAGTATATCAAGTTCGGCCCTGAAATCCGTGCCTAAATTACAAAACCAATCCCCACACTTATCACGCCTCGACTGCCCATTAACCAACCGCACTCCTTTCATCAATGCGTAACTGACAGCAATACCTTGGCAAAGCATGCTGCTTTCTTTTGACAGATCTCCCGCGCAATCCATTATCTGTAGAGTTCCAGCTTAGCTGCGCAAGCGAAAACCCAAGTTCAATCAGGGGGCGCTGGCCCGGCCCTACTTCTCAGTGGACGTCCCCTCTGATCGGGTCAAGCCGTCATGCTAGGCCATGCAAGAAACAGTTCGGCTCCCTAGACAGCCTCATACGACCTCACCCCTTCAAACTTGCAATCCGATAGATTTACAAAACAGCGTATGCTCGCAAGCCTTAAACCGACTCATGAAAAACCATGACAACGGGATTATCGCCATCACAACCCGACCTACACACAGATGGATAGAACACCGTTAAAGAATTAACCGGTTCACACCCAACGGTCATGCAATGATTTTATCTGAACATTTCAGTGGTTTTAGCGATCTGCAGCTGCAATTTAATTCATGCTTGCATTTAAATTCAAAGTTGAATTAAACTATCAATAACGGCTTTTTAAATTGCCCTCTACCATTTCATGCTACAATCACTCAACCCTGCTGCACAGAGGCAGAGTCAAATCCATTCGAACAGGGTAGCCGCCATGTCACTGCACCACAAGCACCAGTTACTGGGCAACGCCTCCACCTACACTAAAAAGCATTTTTCCGAGGAATTCTACCAGTCCCTGATGAACTCCATGGACGTGTCGCTGCTGGTGGTCAACAACACCGGCATGACCATTCTTGCCAACAGGGTTGCCCGCAAGAACTTCAGGGCCTACCCTGGCATCCACCTGAACGACGCGATCCCGGACCTCTGGACCAAGATAGCGCAAAGACTGCAGGGAGCCCCCCTCACCCTTGAAATTTCCGTGCGGGGCGGAGAGGCCAGCTACGTGGGAAGAATCAGCCCCATGGCTCTCGAAAATCGAGAGATCGGGGCCGTCTGTTTTTTCATTGAGAACTCCGGACCGGAATCAATGGCCATGCAAATGCGGATCTTTCAGGAGATGACCAGGGAATTGGACGCCATCATCAACTCCTCATCGGTTGCACTCTGGATCTGCGACGGAGAAGCCAACGTGCTGCGGATGAACCCTGCCTCGGAGCGGCTCAACAAGATCGAAGCGGCCGACTATGTCGGCCGCAACATGCAAGAACTGGTTGAGGAGGGGTTTATCGACAAATCGGTCACCCTGGACGTCATCAAGACCGGAACCGTGACGAACCTCATTCAACACCGCCTGGATCGCACGCTGATCGTCACGGGGACCCCCGTTTTTGATGGGGCGGGAAGGCTTATCCGGGTGGTGATAAGCGAGCGGGACGTGAGCGAAATCGACAACCTGCAGCGGGAACTTGCGGAGCAGGAGTCGATGAAGGACCAACTTCGCAATCAGATGCTGGAGATGCAGCAGATGGAGCTTGTTTCGCGCCAGGTCATCGCAAAAAGCCTATGCATGTTGAAGGCGCTGCATCAGGCCCTCAAGGTGAGTTCCGTTGACTCATCGGTGCTGATCCTCGGCGAGTCCGGCGTGGGAAAAGGGTTGTTCGCAGACCTGATCCATAAACACTCGAAGCGCGCGGAACATCCGCTGATCAAGATCAACTGCGGCGCCATCCCCGAAGCCCTGATCGAATCGGAGCTGTTTGGCTATGACAAGGGGGCCTTTACCGGCGCCCAGTCCGCCGGCAAACCGGGGTATTTTGAGATGGCAGACGGCGGCACCCTGTTCCTTGACGAGATCGCGGAACTGCCGCTCCCCTCGCAGGTGAAGCTGTTGCGTTTCCTGGAAGATGGACGCATCACCCGTCTCGGCGGGACAAAGAGTCGCAACGTTGATGTCCGCATCCTTGCAGCAACCCACCGGAATCTCGAGAAGATGGTCGAAGAGAAGAAATTCAGGCTCGACCTCTATTACCGGCTAAAAGTCATCCCGATCCAGGTCCCGGCAGTCAGGGAGCGAAGGGACTGCATTCTCCCCCTCATCCAACACTACATCAACCACTTCGGCGAAAAGAGCGGCAGCAAAAAGCGCCTTACGCGTGCCGCATCCGACGCCTTGCTGACCTACCCCTTCCCGGGCAACGTACGGGAACTGATGAATGTCTGCGAGCGCCTGGTGGTCATGTCGGAAACCGAACTGATTGACCTCCAGGACCTTCCGAGCGAGATTGTCGATCGGGCAGATGCACCCGTTCCCTCCCTGGCAACTCCTTCGGACGGAATGACCCTGCAACAGATCCTGGATAACGTGGAAAAGCAGGTACTCACACAAGCAATGGCGCGATACGGCAATCAGTACAGGGCAGCGGAATCCCTTGGCCTGAGCCAGCCCACAGTGAACAGGAGACTGAAGAAATTCGGCATGAATTAGCAGGTCATCCGGACGGCTCGCCCTGGACCATGACGCCACGGGAACGGGTGAGCTGACTAGATTCAACAATGAATCGACGGACCGCCCCTCCCCCCGAAAACCCGCAAAACAATGTCTTATTTTTTTAGCGCCAATAAAATGCCGCCCGGAAAACCTGCGGACGACAACACGACTTGACACAAAACATCATCACCGTCACCACATGACTCCCCCCTATCATTCGCCCCCTCGCAAATAAAAGCAATAGCCATGTCGCCCCAAGCAACAGCTAACAGCCTGAATACAAACCACATTTAATCCCAACACCCCGCCTCGACCATCAGGCAGCTTGAGCAACACCCTTAATGGACCGCTACCTCTTGGCATGCAAGCTGCAGTAAAAAAATGTTATAAAGCCAACATCCGGACGGAATATCAACAAGGCCGCACGGATGACTACCACTCAAACTTCTTCTACGGCTACCCGCCGCACGAGAAAATCCATAGCAAAGGAGATCACCATGAAGTATCGCATCGCAATTGACACGGGAGGAACCAACACCGATGCCTTTATCTTCAACGAAGAGACCCGCACCTCGTTTGTTGCCAAAGTCCCTTCAACACCCAAAAACCCGGCCATTGCCATTACCGACGCCATCAAGGCGGCAGGACTAAAGGCATCGGAAATCAAGCTGATTACCCACGGCACGACGGTAGCCACCAATGCCCTGATCGAACGTAATTTCCCGAAGACGGCCATGATTACCACGGCCGGCTTCCGTGACGTGGTGGAGATCTGCGACGGCACCAAGGAAGAGCTGTGGGACGCCTACGTGGACAAGCCATCATCCTACATCCGCCGCCGTGACCGCTTCGAGGTGAGCGAACGGATCGATTTCAACGGCAACGTCATCACCCCCCTCGACCGGGACCAGGCGCGCAGCCTGGCCGAAAAGATTGCCAAGCTTGGTTACCAGGCAGTCTGTATCTGCTTTATCAACTCTTATGTGAATGCAGACCACGAGCAGTCGATGAAAAGCATTCTCGAGGATTACATGCCGGACAGCACATTTATCTGTACCTCGAGCGAGACCATTCCCGAGATGTTCGAACACCCCCGTTTCAGTACCGCCATGATCAGTGCCGTTCTCGGGCCATGCATCGTCAACTATATCCATGACCTCGATAGCCGACTGAAGGAGATGGGGTACAAGGGTGACCTGCTGATCCTTCATTCCGGTGGAGGGGTGCTGACCGCAAAAGGAACACGCAAATACCCGGCGCGTCTGGCCAGTTCCGGCATCGTGGCCGGCGCCATTGCCGGAGCTCATATTGCAAAGCAGGCCGGCTTCCAGAACGCCATCAGCTTTGACATGGGTGGGACGAGCACCGATGTGGCACTTACCTATAAGGGTGAGCTGAAAACCGCCAACAGCTGGCAGGTTGAGTATGGCTACCCGATCATGTTCCCCAGCGTCGAAGTGCTTACCATTGGTGCCGGCGGAGGGAGCATTGCGTGGATCGATGCGGGCGGTTCGCTGCGCAACGGCCCGCAGAGTGCCGGCTCGGATCCGGGGCCTGCCTGCTACGGCAGGGGGGGGGATGAGGCAACCAATACCGATGCCAACCTTGTTCTGGGGCGCCTGAGCAGTTCCCTGCTCGGGGGGCGTCTGCAACTCGATGTCAAGGCTTCGAAGCAGGTCATCAACGACAAGGTTGTCAAGCCCCTCAACATGGAACTCGCTGCTGCTGCCAGTGCCATGCTGAAGGTGGCCGAGGCCAACATGGCCAATGCCATCCGTTTGATTTCGGTCGGCCGCGGTTATGATCCGCGCGACTTTGCCCTGGTCGCCTTCGGTGGTGCCGGCCCGCTCCACGGAGCCTACCTTGCCCAGGAACTGGAGATCCCAACGGTCATCTTCCCCCGTTACCCCGGCATCGCCTCCGCCATGGGGTGCCTGCTGGTGGATATCCGCCACGATTCCAGCCTGATGTATCTCGGCAAGACACAGGATGCCAACCTGATTCAATTGGCGCACAGCTTCGAGTCCATGGAGGAAGAGGCCAGGGACCATCTGGTTGAGGAGGGTGTGCCGCCCGAGAACATGCGCTTTATCCGCCAGATCGACATGCGCTATGTGGGTCAGTGGCGAACCCTGACCGTACCTGTGGACCTGTCAAATCCTGAAAGCACCCTTCAGGAGGCGCTGAAAAAATTCCATGCCGAACATGAACGATCCTACTCCTACAGTGACCCCTCCCGTGAGGTCGAGATCTTCGCACTCAAGCTGGTGACCCAGGGGATCATCCCCAAGCCGACCATGCCCAAGGTGCGGGAGACCGGTGATGCCGAGAGCGCCTTGACCGGCAGTCGGCAGGTCTATTTTGACGAGGCGGGGGGATTTGTCGAGACGCCGATCTACAACCGGGACAAGCTGCTCCCCGGTGCGCGCATCCAGGGTCCGGCAGTGGTGGAGCAGCTGGATTCGACGGTTGTCCTGCCACCCGAAACAGCGAGTGTCGTCGACCCTTACCTGAATATCATTACCAACTTTACACGGGCTTGAAAGGAGAACTCATCATGAAGAGCACCGAGCAACAACAATTCAAGCAGGATGCACCGGCCAAGCTTGATCCGATTACCTTTGAGGTACTCAAAAACGCTTTCATCAACCTGGTGGACCAGATGTCGGAGCAGTTGCTCCGCACCTGCTACTCGTTCGTCATCTACAGCCGCGATTTCAGTAACTGCATTTGCGACCGCCATGGCAATACCGTTGCCCAAGGGACCCAGGATATCGCCGTGCATGTCGGCACCCTTCATTTCAGCGTGAAATCGGTTATCGCGCAGTATGGAGACGATATTCAGCCCGGAGACATCTTCATCACCAATGACCCATACAACGGCGGCACCCACTTCAATGACGTCCGGATCATCCGCCCCATTTTTTACGACGATGAACTGGTAGCGTTCACCCAGTCCAACGGCCACTGGGCAGATATCGGCGGAAGCGTCCCCGGTTCGTTCGATATCACCGCCAAGGAACATTTCGGTGAGGGGCTGCGGATAACGCCGGTTAAAATATGGAAGGCCGGGGTGTTCCAGGAAGATGTTGCCAGGATGATGGTTTCCAACATGCGGGCGCCCGACGACTCCCTCGGCGATCTCCGCGCCCAGTCAGAAGCCACGCTGTGCGGCGCCCGGCGTCTGCTATCCCTTATGGATAAATACGGCAAGGAGACGATTCTGCTGGCATTTGAAGAGGTCCAGAACTATGTCGAACGCTATGCCCGCGGCCAGTTGAAGAGTCTGCCCAAGGGGACATGGAGCGCAACGGACTTCATTGACCAGGACCCTTCAAAAGAGGAAGGGCTGATCCCGATCAAGGTCAGCATGACCATTGAGGATGACCGGGTATTCTACGACTTTACCGGCACCCACCCCTCCATCGGCTGCTTCCTGAACTCGACCTACAGCGCCTCCTTCTCCGGGGTCGTAGCAGGCACCAAGACCTTCTTCCCGGAACTGCCGCTCAATTCCGGCTTCTACCGAATCATCGACGTGCATTTTCCTGAAGGGAGCGTCGTCAACGCCCCCTGGCCGGTAGCGGTCGCCGGCTACTGCTCGGGAAGCTATGAAAAAATCATGAACGCCATCTTCGCCCTATGGTCGAATATCATCCCGGAGCGGGCGCTGGCCTGCTCGTTCAACCTGGAGTACCTGCTGGTCGGCGGCTGGGACGGGCGGGATCAGGCAAACCGGCGCTATTTCATGAATTATGACTGGATGGCCGGCGGATGGGGGGGGCGCAACGGAAGGGACGGCTCCAATGCCACCTCGCCCGTCTTTGGGGTCGGTCTGGCCATTCAATCGGTAGAGGCCCAGGAAAGGCTGAGTCCGGTGCTGACCAGTGAGCACCAGATCGAAACCGACTCCGGCGGTCCCGGCAAGCATCGCGGTGGCTGCGGTGTCCGCCGGGGCGGGCAGCTGACCAAGGTAGAAAAGGCCGTCATGTCGTACTGCTGCGACCGTTCCCGTTCCGTCACCTGGGGCATCTGGGGGGGGTTGCCGTCCCGCCCCCACGGGGTTTCGCTGCTTCGTCAAGGCGCCGATCAGCCGGAGTATCTCGGCGCGGTCTTCTCCAACGTACCGGTGAAGGAAGGGGATCTCTTCAGTCGCCCCTCCTCCGGGGGTGGAGGGCTGGGTGATCCGCTCGAACGGCCATCGCAGGCCGTGCTTGACGATGTGCTTGACGGCTACGTGAGCGTGGCAAGGGCCCGCAGCGATTACGGCGTGGTGATTGTCGCCATAAACCCCGAACTCAATGAATACGCCGTTGACCATGAGGCGACCGACAAGGCAAGGGCGGCTATCCGAGAGGTTCGTGACGGAATGCTGGAAACCGATCCCCTTGTTGTCGCCGCCAAGTACCAGGCGGGAGAGATCGACACCCTCGATGTGATTCGCCACTATGGGGTCATCTGTGACTGGAACGACAGGACACTCCTGCCCAAAACGACCAGCCAGTTCCGCGAGGCTCTTCAGGCAAGACGAAAACCACCCAAGATGTAACCACTCCCCTTCCGCAAACCGCTTGCAGCAATCAAGGGCAATGGGCATTCAAATCGATCAGTTACGACAACTATTGATTTGAATGCCCAGGCGACACACTATCCTTGCGCCTTATTCCGGACAGGTTGAAATCAAGAAGTCCGTTACAGACCTCAACTGAAGCAACGGGACATGGCCGGTGAAATCTAAGGCAACAGAGAGGAGTGAAGGAAATTACGCTGAACAGTTGTGGGGCAGTCAAAAACGTTCGTTAATCAAGGAGGATGTCATGGCTCAAAAAATTACAGAAGTTAGTGAAGCCGCATTGGATTATTCATGCAACCCGGTACCGGAAAGTGGGCGAATGTCCCCATTTGGCCTCACCATGGCGTGGTGGAGTTGCTGCAGCGCCATGTTTTACGTGGTAGTTGCCGCCACCCTTGCGGCAGGGTTCGGCACGGTCAACACGCTCATCGGCATCGGCCTTTCGGTTGTCACCTATGCGGCGGTAAACGCGGTCATCAGTCGCTACGCCATCCGTACCGGCTCCTCTGTGGCGATGTTCTCGCGCATCCTCTTCGGCAGGTCGGGCGCCGCCCTTGCCACGCTGATCTTTGCGGCGACAGCGGTCTACTATGCCGTGTTTGAAGGTTCGGTCATGGCCCTGGCAGCGACCTTTCTCTTTACCGGTTTAAGCTACAAGGTTGCGGCCCTGATCGTTGTCCTCTACAGCGTGCCGCTTGTTTTCGGGAGCGTCCAGAACTGGCTCGACAAGTTCAACGGCGTCCTGTTACCCATCTACCTCCTGGGTCTCTCGGCCTGCGTAGGCTTGGCCATCAGCAAGTACGGTTACAGCAATGCATGGCTGACGGCAGTACCCAAAGGGGGCGCACCGGCAATGGGGTGGTGGCAGGTATATGTGGCCTACATGGGGGTCTGGATTCTCATGATGTACGTCTTCGATTACGCCCGCTTCGGCAAGAAAGCCGATGAGGTCTATCACTCTAAGTTCAACTTCGGCGCACCGTTCTTCATCGTCTCATTCCTGGTTGGCGGACTGGCAGGCATCTTCCTGGTGCAGACCATTCCGATCGAAGGCGCCCTTTCCGAGGTATCGGCTGTCAAAGCGATCATCATGATGATGGGCGGCTTCGGGCTGCTGTTCGTCTGGGCAACGCAAACCCGCATCAACACGGCCAACTTCTATCTGGCCACGGTCAACTTCGAAACGCTGGGTAAACTGACCATGGGGCGGCACCTGTCAAAATATTTCTGGGCAATCATGGTCGGCGCGATTGTCTATGCACTGATGCTCATGGATGTCTTCAGCTACCTGCTCAAGGCCCTTGCCTACCAGGGGATCTTCGTGGTGGCCTGGGTGGCCATTGCCCTGGCCTACATGCTGAAGGATGCGAAAAACGAGCATCCCGAAGAAGCCTCCAAGGGTGACAGCGAATACCCGGCCTACAATTCGCGCGGACTGACCGCCTGGTTCGGGTCGGTGATCCTCGGCATAGTAATGATGAATATCCCGGCTGCAGCGTCCTTCTCTTCACCATGCAGCGCCATTGCCGGATTTGTCCTCTATCTGGCGCTAAGACCCAACGAGAATGACGTCCCTGTTACGGTATTGAACCAGGAATAGCCGGCCTGCGACGGCATGCTGTCAAGGGCAGGTAAAGCAAATGGCGTTTCGACCCCGATCAGCATAATTGATGAAAAACTACGTCCCACAGCGTTGCAACAACCACCTTTGTTTCAGTCATTTCTGATGCCGGGGCTTTCATTCTGGTGGAGATGAAATTACCGGACGGACATATCACGATGAGGAGAGAGAAATGAAAAAATATTTTCTGAGATCCGGATTATGGAGTTTTACTTTCTGGTGCATGATCAGTTCATTGTTGCTTGTGAGCGGTCCAAGTCATGCAGAAGAGTTTTCATCGACTGACCTGCAAGTTCTCTACACCCCTTTTTTGGACCGGGATGATCCGGATCTGGGTAACGGCATCTTCACCGACAGCAACAGGCTTACCGCTGTCAGGCTTGAGCACTTCGGGACGTGGGAATACGGGGATAATTTCTTTTGCACCGACCTGACCGAGGGGAACGAGGTCGGGGGCAAAGGCTCGGGTTCATTTGGTGGCGATACGGAATCACATCTTTTTCTCGTCTACGTCCCCAGGCTCAGCATCACAAAGCTTGCGAATACCCCCCTCAAAGGTTTCGTCAAGGACGTTTACCTTGCTGGACGTTTGGAGCGAGCGAGTTACGGCAGCTACATGGCGGAAAACCTCGGCATATCATTCGATCTGAAGATCCCGGGTACAGCCTTCTTCGAACAGGACTTTTACGCCCGCAACACTAATTACGACAAGGGGGTTGAATTCCTTTCCAGAACCGTCTGGTTGGCACCGTTTTCAGCCGGTCCGGTGGGTATGCACTTCGATGGTCTCGCATTGGTCAAGACAACCGATAACGGCGTCAATGCATTCACCCAACTTGACCTTTTGGCAGATGTCTTCAACAAAGGACGGCTTCAGGCAGGTGTCCGACTGGAGTCTGCTTATTACAAGGATTACGAGAGAAATACGCCATACTTCATGCTGAAGTGGGTATTCTGATCTACCCTTGGCCCCTGACCGCGACTGGCTCAAATCACGACGAAACCATGATTTGAGCCAGTCGGGAGAC
>Ga0129298_10000224_pt1 | contig 21008 bp, 21 predicted proteins | sample I19B2metaG_FD_94707 | JGI IMG/M metagenome (GOLD analysis project Ga0129298, IMG submission 94707) | Lake sediment bacterial and archeal communities from Gulf of Boni, Indonesia to study Microbial Dark Matter (Phase II) - ​I19B2 metaG | ecosystem: Environmental > Aquatic > Freshwater > Lake >... | reverse complement strand
TAACTAAGGCGGATGAAATTTTAGCTCACAAGGAAAAAGAAATAATGGAGGTTTAAGATTCAAAAAAAGAGAAGAATGACAAAGAAAAAAATTACAAAAAAGATTGGCAGAAAGGCTCAGGAAAAAGTCGCCAAAAAGACTCCTCAGAAGAGTAAGATAAAAGAGGTTCAAAAGAAAAAGGCAACCAAAATTAAGACTCCGAAAGAGGTTAAGGCGCCTAAAAAAGTCAAAGCCCCAAAGAAGGTTAAAGCCGCCCAAAAGGTTAATATCCCCCCAAAAGTTAAGGTCCCTAAAAAGACTGATGCCCCAAAATCAGTACCGAAAGTTCCTATAAGTAAAAAGGCAGAAGAAGAAAGAAAATCCGCGCTCAAAAGCTCACTTATCAAGAAAAGAGAAGAGATCGTAAGAGAGGCAAAGGCCGAGATTTCCAAGTATATAAGGGGTGAGACAAAACAACTTGTTGATACAGCCCTGGATGATGGAGATTGGTCTGTTGTTGATCTTTCAGAGGACATCAGCCTTCGACAGTTGAGCACTCATAGAGAGACGCTCCTCAAGATAGATGAAGCCCTCAGAAAGATCCGTGAAGGAACATACGGCAAGTGCGAGGATTGCGGAGAAGATATCAGTGTAGAAAGGCTTAAAGTCCTTCCTTTTTCAATCTATTGCATAGATTGCCAGGAAAGAAGAGAGCAACGTGAGGCATTAGAGAGGGAGGGAAGATCAATAGCGTAACCTTCCAAGCTCTGAAGTGCTGAAGAACTGAATCACTTTGCTATTTAATTCATAAATTTTAAATCTTATGACAGACATAGTATTTTGCTCTCCGCCTGAGGCGGACTCGGCTCGATATACGTCAGCCCCTGAGGTTGTCGGTACGACCAAAACCGCTCTTACACTATATCCCAAGTCAAATTTATAAATAATCCAGGTTAGTACTGGCAAGAAATTTTAAATATCATTTTTATAATATCCTCGGTCGGAGGCAAGCACCAACCAATGCGGTGAAATTTAATCTGTCGTACTCAACCAACAACGGAACAAGCTGGAACTTTATAAAAACTGTGACAGGTCTTAACTGTACACCACACTGGGAAGTACCAGTAGTAACAGCCAGCAAAAAGAAATGTCTTGTGAAGGTAGTCGGATATGATTCTGCAAACGTGTGGGTAGGTAAGGACATATCAGATAAGCCCTTTACAATCGAGGTGCTGAGGTTAACGTCACCTAATGGAGGAGAAGCCCTTAAATCAGGCAGTACATGGAATATTGGATGGAGAAGTTTTAAGACGATAAGGCCTGTTGCGAAGACTAAGCTCCTGTACAGTACAAACGGAGGAACCACCTGGAACCTTATAAAAACTTTCATGGGCGATCCTGGTGCGACTACTGCTATAGCTGGACAGTGCCTAATGTCTCGTCAACGAAATGCAAGGTTAAAGTAATACTGAAAGATGCAAGTGGTGTAAATATAGGAAATGATGTAAGTGATAAGTTCTTCACGATTCAGCCATAGCTTACATATATTGAGTTTCAAAAAAGGGGGACTGGGATATCCCAGCCCCCCTGTTTTTCAGCTCTTCAGCGCTTTTGCCCTTCAGTCCTTCTTATCTTCCATAAACCTCTGCGAGGATTTCTTTGGCACCTCTTGAAAGAAGATCTTCCGCTAACCTGTTTCCGAGGGATTCAAAGTCATCTGGCCTGCCTTCTATATGACCTTTAACAAGCCTTTTTCCGTCAATGCTGCCAACAAGACCATCCATAACAAGTAATCCCCCCTCACCCCCCTTTACTAAAGAGGGGATGGGAGGATTATCTGGATTTGACTTCTGACTTCTGACGCCTGACTCCTGACTTACAATCCTTGCATAAGCAGCAATTGGCACCTGACATCCTCCTTCGAGTCTCTTCAGAAAGGACCTCTCTGCTTTTACAGATATCGAAGTCTCTTTATGGTGTAAAGCTCCGAGCATTTTATTTATGATCTTATTATCAATACTGCACTCTATCCCTATGGCACCTTGGCCTATTGCAGGAAGGCATATCTCGGGTTCAAGGATTTCTGTTATCCTTTCAGCCCATCCTAACCTTTTGATACCTGCAACAGCTACAATGATTGCATCAAAATGGCCCTCATTGAGTTTCCTGAGCCTTGTATCAAGGTTCCCTCTCAGTTGCACAATTTTTAAATCTGGTCTGATATTTAAAAGCTGACACAACCTTCTGAGGCTACTTGTCCCGACACGGGCACCCTCAGGCAGGGCATATATTAGCGAGGTATTAATCCCCCTACGCCCCCCTTTAGCAAAGGGGGGTGGGGGGGGATTTGACTTCCGACTTATTATTAAGGCATCTCTCGGGTCCTCCCTTTTGCATATAGCTGGAAGGTGCAGTCCCTCCGGGAGATCTGTCGGCACATCCTTCATGCTATGAACGGCTATATCAATTTCACCTGTCAGGAGTGCTTCCTCAATCTCCTTAACAAAAAGTCCCTTTCCCCCAATCTTTGCAAGGGGCACATCAAGGATCTTGTCTCCAGTTGTCTTTATTTTATTGAGACTTACTTCGATATCCGGGGACAGCCTTTGGAGTTCCGATTTCACCCATTCTGCCTGATAGAGTGCAAGCATGCTGCCCCTGGTACCGATAATTATCCTATTTATTCTCTTTTTCTTCGACATCAATACCATAGAGTTTTTTTATGATTGCTATCATGAGGTCTTTATCTTCAGGGTCTTCTTTAAGAGCCGCAGTGGGTGGATGGATAAGCTTGTTAATAATCGCAGAGGCCATACATTCGATAGCCTTTCTCTGTTTTTCATCCAGATCGGGGAACCTATTCATAAGCTTCTCGAACTCTTCTCTTTTAATCTCCTCCGCCTTCTCCCTGAGGGCAACAATGGTTGGCACGGAATCGAGAGATGACAGCCACTTAAGAAAGGGATCAATCTCCTCTTCTATGATCTTTTCCGCCTTCTCTGCTTCTTTCTTCCTTTCGAACATATTTGCATCAACAATCCCCTGCAGGTCATCAATATTGTAAAGATAGACATTGTCCAGATCGTTTATCTTAGGGTCAATGTTTCTCGGAACAGAGATATCAATGAGGAAGACCGGTCTTTGCTTTCTTTCCTTCATCACCCTCTGCATTTGGTCTTTTAGCAAAATATAATGTGGTGCTCCTGTTGAACAGATGACGATATCAGAGTGCACCATCTCCCTGAGGAAATCATCGAGTTTAACAGGTTTGCCATTAAATTCCCTGGCAAGCTCACAAGCTCGATTGTAACTCCTGTTTGCTACAATAACTTCCTTAACACCATTGCTCATGAGATGTCTCGCTGCAAGTTCTGCCATCTCTCCTGCACCTAAAAGCATGAATACCTTCTCCGAGAGGTCAGTAAATATCTTTTTTGCGAGTTCAACAGCAGCAAAACTTATTGATACAGCGTTCTCAGCTATTCTTGTATCTCTCCTTACCCTTTTTGCAACAGATATTGCCTTTTTCATCAGTCTGTTGAGAAGGATACCAGTCGTCTTTTTCTCAAGGGCGAACTCAAATGCCTCTTTCAACTGCCCGAGTATTTGAGGTTCGCCGACGACCATAGAGTCGAGGCTCGATGCAACCCTAAAGATGTGTTTTATAGCGTTGATATCATCATAGATATAGAGTGCCTTATCCAGCAACGATCTGTTTATATCGTGGAAATCTGACAGGAAGGCCTTTATCGATTCAGATGCCTTTGTAGAATCCTTTACATTCGCATAGAGTTCTACCCTGTTACAGGTAGAAAGTATCACGGCCTCTTCAACATCAGGAAGTTCCCTGAACCTTCTCAGACCCTCTTCAAGTCTGGATCCGTTGAAGGCCATTTTCTCCCTGACTTCAACATCTGCAGTGTTATGGTTGAGTCCTGCCACAAAGATTTTCATATAAATACATGGAGGCCTTTCCCGAGTACTTTGATGCCAAAAAAGGCGGCAAGGATTATGAGGAATCCTGCGATAGATAATATAGCGGCCCTCTTACCTCTCCACCCTGCAACTAGCCGGGCATGGATAATGATAGCGTAAATGAACCACGTTGTAAGCGACCAGACCTCCCTCGGATCCCATCTCCAATAACTTCCCCAGGCGCTTTCTGCCCATAGGGAACCTGTGATTATCGCGAGTGTCAGGAGAGGGAATCCCAGAGTTATGAGTTTATAATTTAATGCATCGAGGGTCTGGAGGCTCGGCAGTCTTCCAAAAATCCCTCCGAGGTGTTTAGATTTCACATAGTGTTCCTGGACAAGGTACATGGTTCCTACCCCAAAGGCAAGGGCAAAAGCAGCATTGCCGAGAAAGGCAACAACCGTATGAATGGTAAGCCAGTAACTCTGAAGTACAGGGCTCAGGGGTTTTATCTCTTGTGGCAACATTGAAGATGAAAGCATCAGGACAAATACAACAGGCATGACAAAAGAACAGAGGATGCTTACCTTATACCTGAATTGGAGAATGAAGAAGATAAGAACGATGCTCCAGGAAAAAAAGGATGTAGACTCATGGAAATTCGTTATCGGAATATGGCCCGCTACTACATAACGATAAATGATGTTTGCAGTATGGGCTGCAAAACCGATGCCGACAAGGAAAAGCATAATCTGCGAAATGATCTTTTTTTCTTTGAAGAGCTCTATGATGCTTACGATGGTAGCTGCAAAATAAAAAATCAGGGCTAGTTCAAAAAGAATTGTTCCCATCAGAAACAGCCAAGCTGGCAATTGGTGATCTTCACATGAAGGTTGTCAGCAGCCTCACCAACATCTTTGTAGGAAACGCCGAGCTTTTCTGCGATCATTCTCGCAGTGGAGCAGGGAAGTTTTCCTCCAATAGCCTTTTCCTTAATCTCTTCTGCCACTTTATCTTTCATTTCGTCGAGCCGCATTTTAAGAAGCTCCTCCATAGTAGGTAATTTTAAATCTTTTGCTAAAAAGCGCCATTAAAGTATCAGAGTTTATAGAAACATTTTACACTATCAATTTTAAAAAACTCAATTTGACCGGTATGTCTGGGAGTTGCAGAACATTAGTGTGACAAGTATTGGCTCATTATTTAAACCCACATTACGCAAAGATCATAAGTTCAGCATGACATTTTTACTGATTTTGCCCATTCTGCAACAGCCTGTTTTGCAGTGCAGGATAACGAAGTCCAGAGTATTTACAAATTAATATATATCCTGCAGCATGCTGCAAGAGGTTCATTTGTATTAATAAAATGGTTAGCAAGAATTCTGAAGCTAAAATAAAAAGGTTATAATGAATATAAAAATCGTCTTTAGTCCGGAATGCTGAATGAGAGCATTTGAAGCACACAGGAGTTTTGAAAGCGGAAGGAATGACAAATAAAGTAATAATCCTCCTTGGTCCAACGGGTGTTGGTAAGTCCGGCGTCTCAATCCTTCTCGCCAATGCCCTCGATACAGAGATAATCAGCGCAGATTCTATGCAGATCTATAGACATATGGATATCGGTACTGCAAAGCCAACACTCGAAGAAAGAGCCATGGTAAACCATCACATGATTGATATTGTTAACCCGTGGGAGACATACAGCACGGGGAAGTATATCGAGGCAGTAGTGCCCATTATGGAAGAGCTCCATAAAACGGGGAAAATACCAATCGCCGTAGGTGGTACAGGCCTTTATATTAAGGCAATGACAAGGGGCATCTTCAGTGGTCCATCGGCAGACTGGTCATTAAGAGAAGACCTCTTTTCAATGGAAAAGAAAGAAAAAGGTTCCCTGTACCATTTGTTAAAAGACCTCGACCCGGAGACTGCAGAAAGAATAACGCCGAACGATACCCGGAGGCTTATAAGGGCCGTAGAAGTCTGCTTAAAGAGTGTTTCGAGCATGTCAGAGATGCAGAGAAAGATGACAAAACCTCTCCCTTATGAGTTTATCAAGATAGGTCTGTACAGGGACAGGAAAGAGCTTTACCAGATGATAGAACAAAGGGTGGATAAAATGATCAGCAACGGACTTGTTGAAGAAGCTAAAAGGGTAATAGAGATGATAAAAGATGCAGCGACTCAGAGCAATGGTACATTGCCCATGCCTTCGATGCAGGCTATCGGCTATAAAGAACTTGCCCTTTATCTTGAAGGAGAGATTACATTGGAGGAGGCTACCAGGCTTATCAAAAAGAGGTCAAAGAGTTATGCAAAGAGACAGTCTACATGGTTCAAGAAAGAAGAAGGCATCTGCTGGATAGATATAACAGGCATTGATGACTCCAATGAGATTTTTATGAAGGTACTACCTGTAGTGAGTGTGCTTTTGGAAGGACAATTTAATAGTAAAGCCAAAATACCCAATGACCAAATTCCAATAACCAGATAATACCAATTATTCAAATCACCAATGCCCAACCAGATTATTCACTATTCGTGAAGGAGCAGAGCAGATACAGTATCGTCGCTCATTCTCGGTCCGCTTCTGCGGACCTCCGAGGTACAGAGTGTCAGCCGCCTCGGGGCGGTGAACACTCTGTAAAGCCGCTCCGATACTGCATCTGCTCTGGTTGATCAAAACATTTATGATAGAATGGGCTAAACAAAATACAAATACCTCAACGTAAGTTGTTTGGTTATTGGCGCTTGGTTCTTGGAATTTATTTGGTGTTTGAGATTTGATTATTGATGATTTTGTGAAGGGTTGCAATATTAGGCAAAATACTTTATGGTAAATGAAAAATTAAAGGAGAAGGCCATGAGCAATATCGTAAGGAGCCAGAACCTTCAGGACGGCTACCTCAATCAACTGAGGAAAGATAAAATGCCTGTCGTTGTCTATCTTACCAATGGGGTAAGATTGAAAGGCGTGATAAAGGGCTTTGACAATTTTGTAATCATTTTGGAGGAAAATACCCAGTCCCTTATCTATAAACATGCTGTGTCAACAATAGTTCCTGAAAGGAATATAGAGGTAAAACTTGAAACCCAGCAGTAAACGTAGAAACCCGATTCCCACAGTAGACATTATCATAGAATTTCAAGGGGGCATTATTCTTATACAAAGAAAAAATCCGCCTGAAGGATGGGCACTCCCCGGAGGTTTTGTAGACTATGGGGAGACCCTTGAGTCTGCTGCTTTGCGTGAGGCAAAAGAGGAAACAGGGCTTGATATTGAACTCATAAAGCAGTTTCATACATATTCTGATCCGAAGAGAGACACCAGACATCATACGATAACAACAGTTTATATAGCAAAGGCTTATGGCAGTCCAATTGCCGGAGATGATGCAAAAGAGGCCGGCATCTTTAAAAAAGAAGCACTTCCAGAACAGATAGCCTTTGACCACAGAGAGATCGTGAATGATTATTTTACAGGGAGGTATTAGGTAGATGCTCAAAATGATGCGGAAGCATGCAAGGTATTTCTATGTCCTTTTCTTCATCGTTATACTCTCTTTTCTATTCTGGGGCATAGGCACCGTGGATAAAACAGGCGGTGAGATTCTTGCAGAGGTTGGGAAATACAAGATAACGACTGAGGAATACTGGAAGAATTACGAGAATATTTACCGCTTTTACAGAGAGATATACAAGGATAAGTTTGATGAAGAGATGGAGAAGAAGTTGAACCTGAAAGAAAAAGTCCTTGACTCCATGGTACAGGAGAAAGTACTTCTTATCGCTGCAAAAAAAATGGGGATTAGTGTTAGCGACGAGGAGCTTCAAGAAGCAATAATCCATGAACCAGCTTTTATGAAAAATGGGGCTTTTGACAAGAATGTATATCTCAACAGGCTCAGGCTGGTGAGGATCACCGTAGAGGAATATGAGAATTCAAAGCGTCAGGAACTCACGATTACGAAGATGAGGTATTTAATAGAGCTTTCTGCTGATGTGCCAGAAATCAGTCCTGACCTGCAAAAGTTGTCCGGTGACGAAAAGTCAATGCAGATGCTCCGTGAGGCAATGCTAAATGAAAAGAGAGAAAAGGCAGCAAGGTCTTATGTTGAGGGACTTAAGAAGGAAATAAAAATCAAGATTAACACTAAGCTTATTTCGTGAGTAGTAACTTACTCTTCTTTGTCAAGCTGAACGTGGTTCAGCATCTTTTAGCAATGGTTATTTGGAGACACTGAAACAAGTTCAGAGATGACATTGTAACTTAGGGTTCTCTGGCTGGTTTGAAAACCCTCAGAATTTTATAGTAATATTAACATAGCCGAAGTGGTGGAACCTGGTAGACACGCACGTTTGAGGGGCGTGTGGGGAAACCCATGCGGGTTCAAATCCCGCCTTCGGCACCATAAATTTCCTTTAAAAATCAGAAAGATGTATTACTTGCGATGATAACTTCCTGCAGGCTGCGCATCCTGAAGCCTCACTCCTTCCTCTGAATTCTCAAGATTAATCAAAAATCTCTTTTACGCGTCCTACTTCTCCACTTTCCAGACGAACTTTAATTCCGTGTGGATGTGCAGGTGAATTCGTTAAAATATTTCTTACAATCCCTTCTGTTCGTTTCCCGGTCTGTTGGTCCTTCTTCGATACGATTGAAACACGTAATCCTGATCTTATATTGCAACGTTTAGTTCCATCCATACATTGTTCTCCTATTCGTTATTCCTTGAGAGGGATTTCATCTCACTTGTTTATGAATTTTTAGTTTATTCGCACAATTATAACAAACATCGGCTGTGAAGATTTCCAGAAAGTCAGGAAGTTAGGGAGACTGAAGTCTTCTGCGCTATCGTTCTCCTATACTAACGGTTTTCTAACTAACGCACTTCCGCGCTTTTGCGCTTTTGATCCTTATGTTAAAATAACTGCCGATGATCCAGACCAGCAGGAACAATGAATCCACGATACACGACACCCTAAAGACTGTCTTCGGTTTTCAGACATTCCGTCCGAACCAGGAATCCATCATCAAGAACATCCTCGACGGCAGGGACGTCTTTGCCGTGATGCCCACAGGCGGCGGGAAATCCTTATGCTACCAGTTGCCTGCAACGGTGATGCACGGCACGGCGGTCGTCATCAGTCCGCTTATCTCGCTGATGAAAGATCAGGTGGACGCGGCTGTTGAAAACGGGATACAGGCTGCGTTTATGAACAGTTCGATGGATGCAGATGAGGTGTCCGATGTCTATCGCATGTTGAAATACAACAAGATAAGGCTGCTCTATATCGCCCCCGAGAGATTTGCGATGCCGCATTTCCTCGAAAGGCTGAAGACTGCTGCCATCTCCCTCTTTGCCATAGACGAGGCCCATTGCATATCTGAATGGGGACATGATTTCCGTCCGGATTATCTCAGTCTTTCTCGTATTACGGAGATGTTTCCCGATGTGCCGGTTGCGGCCTTTACCGCCACCGCGACCCAAAGGGTTCAAGAGGATATCATTAATAAGATCGGCCTCAGAAAACCGCATATAGTACGCGCATCATTTAACCGTCCGAACCTCTTCTATGAGGTTAAAGCAAAATCGAGAGTAGAATTGCAAATACTTGAGTTTCTCAGAAACCATCCGGGCGAATCAGGGATTATCTACAGGACAACCCGCGATTCGGTAATGGAGACAGCCGATTTCCTGAAATCAAAGGGAATCGCTGCGCTGCCTTATCATGCCGGCTTATCCGCTGATGAACGGACCAAGAACCAGGAGGCGTTCAACAGGGATGAAGCGCAGGTGATAGTAGCAACCATTGCCTTCGGCATGGGCATCGATAAATCGAATTTGCGCTTTGTTATCCATGCCGACCTCCCGAAGAATATCGAAGCCTATTACCAGGAGACAGGGCGAGCCGGCCGTGACGGAGAGCCGGCCCACTGCCTCCTCTTTTTCGGAAGGGGCGATATCCCCAAGATCCGTTATTTCATCAACGAGATAACGGATGACAGGGAACGTTTCATAGCGATCGAGAAGCTGAATCAGACCGTGGGCTTTGCGTTGCACAATGTATGCAGAAGAAGACAACTCCTCGGATTTTTCGGAGAAGACTATCCCCGTGATAATTGCGGTGCCTGCGATATCTGTTCCGGATCAGTCGAACAGATCGACATCACCGCCGACGCGCAGATAATAATGTCGGCTATATCAAGAACGGGACAGCGGTTCGGGATAGGCCATACTATCGATATCGTGACCGGCGCGGATACAAAGCGAATCCGCGAGCTTAGACATAACGAGATCAAGACCTACGGCACGGGCAAAGGAAGGGACAAAAAATACTGGCGGTCTGTTGTTGATGAACTCATTGCACAGGAGGCTGTCATGCAGGAAGGTGATCCTTATCCTGTGCTGAAGATTACACAAAAGGGTTCTGATATCCTGTTCCGCGGGGAAAGGGTCATGGCGTTGAGGAAAGAGGAGGTAAAGGCGAAGACCCCGAGGGAAAGGGACGAATTTGAGGGATATGACAGGACACTTTTCGAGAGGCTTCGCAATGTCAGAAAAAGGATTGCGGAAGGGCAGAAGGTCCCTCCCTATATCATATTTTCAGACAGGACCCTGCATGAGATGTGCAGGCGCTTTCCTTCGACAGTATCCAGCATGAGAAAGATCAGCGGCGTTGGTGACGCCAAGCTTGAACGGTATGGCAAGGATTTTATCCGGGAGATAAAACTCTACCTTGATGAAAACCCCGGGATATCGATTCCAGAAGGGGAATCCGGGGATCCCGGCCGTGCGGTTCTTACGCAAAAGAAGAAAAAGGGTGAAACAGTCGAAGAGACCTATGAGTTTTTCAAGGGAGGGATGTCCCTTGAAGACATCGCCAAACTGCGCAGTCTCGCGCCCTCAACCATAGCATCGCACATGGAACGTCTGATCCTGGACGGTCGCGATATTGATATGGATCGTCTTGTCGATCCCGGAAAGCGACTGAAGATCGAGGAATTTTTCCTGTCCACCGAAGGATGGGGCCTTAATCCTGTCGTGGAACATTTCATCGGCACGGTAAGCTATGAAGAGGCCCGGCTTGTAAGGGCACATTTGCACCGCAATCATCCGGCATAATATCCTGCCCTTACTCATCTATAATTTTTGCTCTATCGCACTTTTGCACTTGACCCAGATAATGCAATTGAAATAATGCAGATGTTGTGAAAAAATTTATTTTTCGATACCTTAGTGTACCTTTAACTGATGGTTATTGGAATTTTTTTATGGATATAACGAATAAAGATATTCCCAATAAATCATCGAGTTAAATAAATTTTTGAATAATGTCTGCATTTTTCGGGTTGAACCGATTTTGGAAAAAGCTGCAGCCATGACGGTATAATATTCGAACAAGGGTGGATATTGTTATTTTCAGGCAAAAGGAAAATTGTCGTGATGCAAGAAAGAGACAATAAACAAATCATGCGGGATTTCGGATTGCGCCACGCCCGGCAGCTCCTCGCAATAGCAGCAACGCTGGTTCTCCTTTTATTTCTTGCTTGGCTCCATAAGCACCCAGATATTATCGGAAACTTCTCAAAGAATACTATCTTTGCAGCACAGATTGTGCTCATCGCTGTGTTTATCGGTTTCAGCGCCCTTAACTGGAGATGCCCCTCATGTAAAAAATATCTGGGCAACGATATCAGCAGACGTATATGCAAACACTGCGGAACCAGATTGCGATAACAGAGGACACTGTGGCAGATGTTAATTGCCTTATTGCTGCCAAAGCTTTAATATAGATTACCCTTTTTTCCCGGCATCTCTGCCGAGCACGAAAAAATCTCACTCCGTAGCGCAAATATTGTCGCACTTGTCTTCGGGTGAGTGTCTGAAAGGGAATATAAATATCGATGGATATATACAGAGAAATAGCGCGTCTCAATCCCAGGCAGAAGGAGGCGGTCGAGCATACCGAGGGCCCATTCCTCATCCTCGCTGGCGCCGGCTCAGGAAAGACGAGGGTCATAACAATGAGGACAGCGTATCTGATATACACGGGTGTCAGGGCCGGGTCTGTCCTGGCGGTTACCTTCACCAACAAGGCTGCGAAGGAGATGAAGGAAAGGGTAATGTCCATGGTGAAGGGTAAGAACGGGACGCCTGTTGTCTCTACATTTCATTCCCTCTGCCTCAAGATCCTGAGGCGCGAGATCGAACACCTTGGTTACAGAAAGGACTTCACCATCTACGACACCTCGGAGCAGGTTTCACTCCTGAGAAACATCCTGTCGGATATCAAATTTTACGACAGGAGTTTCAAGGCCGAATCCATCCTGGAGAGGATCAGCAGGACGAAGAACGATTTCTCTCCACCCGACTCCGTTTCATCAGATGATCCTGTCGAAGAGGTCTCAGCGATGCTTTATCCCCGGTATCGCGAGGCGCTGAAGTCGCTGAACGCCCTTGACTTCGATGACCTCCTCCTGCTCACTCTTAAGCTCTTCAGGGAGCATCCTGTTGTCCTCGAAAAATACAGGGAGAGGTTCAGGTATATAATGGTCGACGAGTATCAGGATACGAACCGCGTTCAGTATGATTTCATCAAACTTCTCGCGGGCGAGAGAAGGAACCTCTGCGTAGTTGGGGACGACGACCAGTCTATTTACGGATGGAGGGGTGCTGATCTCGGCAACATCCTCGATTTCGAGAAGGACTTCCCCGGGACCGTGACGGTGAGGCTCGAACAGAACTACCGCTCCTTCGGCCATATCCTCAAGGCGGCAAACGGGGTGATAATAAACAACAGGAGGAGGATGGAAAAGTCCCTCTGGACCGAAAGGGGCGACGGCCCAAAAGTCAATATTCTCAAGGCTGTCGACACAGAAGGCGAGGCGGACTGGGTGGCCGACAGGATCTCTATGATAAGGTTCGAGAGGAATATTCCCTACGAGGATTTCGCCGTCATCTACAGGGCGAATATCTTTTCGAAGCCCTTCGAGGAGGCCATGAGGAGGCAGCGGATCCCCTATTCGGTTGTTGGCGGGACGAGCTATTTCGAACACAAGGAGATCAAGGACCTCGCGGCCTATCTCAAAATCATCGCAAACCCCTCTGACGACCTGAGCCTTCTGAGGGCCGCCAGCGCGCCGAAGAGAGGGTTGGGTCCTTCGGCCCTGGTTGCGCTTTCGGATTTCGCGCGGTCCAATTCCCTGAGTCTTCTCGATGCGTTCGGGAAGGCGTCCGGAATACCCGGCCTCAGCCAAAAGGCGGCTGCCTCTGCCGAAGCGCTTTCCGAACTGATCAGCCGTTACCGGGATATGTTCAAGAATGGTACGAACATGGGCAAGACCCTCAAAGCGCTCATCGAGGAGATCAATTACAGGGATTACATCAGCGGGCTCTATAAGACCCCGGAAGCGGCATTCAGGAGGATGGAAAACATAGACGGGTTCGTCGAATCCATAACCCACTACGAATCCGGGGAGGAATCGCCTTCCCTCCACGGGTTTCTCGAAACAATGGCACTCACAGATCTGATGGAAGAGAAGGAGGAAAAGAGCAGGCGGGGCATCACCCTTATATCTTTCCACTCGTCGAAGGGTCTGGAATTCCCCGTTGTATTCATAGCGGGCGTGGAGGAGGACATACTGCCGCACAAGAAATCGGCGGATAGGGATGAAGATATCGAGGAGGAAAGAAGGCTCTTCTATGTGGGAATAACGAGGGCGATGAACGAACTGTACATTACCTACACGGATCGCAGATCAAAGTACGGAAAGGAGAAACCTTCTGTTCCATCCAGGTTTCTAAAAGATATACCGGAGGAGGCGATCAAGAGGCTCGACAGGTTCGAAAAACTTGACCCTGAACAAGAGAAGGTTTACGCGAAGAAGTTCTTCGCGAACATAAAGGCGATCCTCGGAGACTGAGTGCGCCCATTTTATAAAAGACCGAGGAGATAATGATACGGGAAAGGGGATGTTGTCTCTTTGTTCTCACCCAATAATGAATCTCTATAAGAGTCCCCTATTCCAGGAAAAGTGTTTGTTTCATATGAAAGCCTCTACCTTCAAGGGAAGTGTCTAAATACTCAATTTTTAAAGGGGAAATTTTCAGAATATTCATGGATTCAGGCATTTCAACACTTTCAATACCCCTGCGCGCCATGTATGCTTCAATCCCTTTCTCATATGTCGTTGAGCCTCTCTCCCCTATTTCAGCTATGCCGGTAATCTGGACTCCTTTTAGGGTTTCCCACCCTGTAAATGGTGCATGAACAGCTACTGAAACTTGTGGATTCTTTTGTATGTTCTCCAGCTTCTTTCCCCCTTCGGTAAAGATGTAAAGAGTTAAACCTGATGGAAAAAATTCTACGGGAGATGCCCTGGGAATATTATCCGAGCACGTTGCTATTACGCATGTAGGTTGTGTTTTCAAAAACTCTATTATTAACCACTCCAGTTCGTCTCTGTCTAATTCTTTTCTCATAGATAAGTGTCCTTGTAAAAATTGTAATTTATTTTATTTGATACCGCAAGATGCCTCATTTATCTATGCACAGTAGCACTATATGAATAATAAAAAGGAGATTGCTGATTATTTAGATATTCACTATTTTATAGTAAGCAAAGTAATAAAAAAAGTAATAAAAGAGGCGGAAGGTAGAAACTGATATTTGAGACCTACCCCATTCTATCTATTTTTCTTTTTGTTTAGGTGCTATTGAACTGTTGCGCTTTATCGCTGTTTGGCTTATGATTTGAAAAAATGGATATTTTTAAGTTAGCTGGGGATACCAGATTCATTCCCGGAATATATAACTATTGTGACCGCTGGTGTGAACGCTGTTCTTTTACTTCTCGCTGTCTAACATATGCAATTGATGCAGAGGATAATAATGATTCTGCGGCTCGTGACCTGAACAATAAGGCATTCTGGGAAAGATTGCATGCAATATTCCGACAGACAGCTGAGATGCTGAACAAATTGGCAGAACAAATGGGCATCGACCTGACTTCCCTTGATAAAGAATCACTATCAGAAAGTGTGTCCCATCAGATAGATGAGGCTGATAATCATGAACTTGTCAGAGCATCCCGTCAATATATAAAAATGGCGGATGAATGGTTTGAATCGGAATTTTCGCTATTTGAACAGAAAGAGGATGAATTAAATTCCTTGCTGGGAATCGGCATAGATGAAACCAGGATCCATAGCGAAGCCGACAGTATTCGCGATATGGTGGAAGTCATTCGTTGGTATCAGCATCAGATATACGTAAAGCTGAAAAGGGCATTCATACGAGATGATTTTATTGACGAAGAATGGAGAGATGCTTTTTTACAAAGTGATTCAGATGGTTCTGCCAAAGTAGCACTGATTGGCATAGACCGTTCGATTGGCGCATGGGGAAAGCTTCGTGAGCATTTCCCGGAAAGAACCGACAGTATCCTGGACATTCTTGTACATGTGGATAGATTGAGACGAAGAGTGGAACAACTGTTCCCTGAGGCGAGAAATTTCAAAAGACCGGGCTTTGATGACATATAGGCTGGAGCAGCAATAAGTCAATAAGCAGTCTGACCCCACAACCCCACCAATCACTATCTGGAAATGCACTTTACCTCAATCAGCAGGATTCTCCGTGAAAGAGGGAAAGGAAATGCTAAGTAAATAGATCAGACCCTGTTTGCGACCTTGTTTTGCTATTGCGCTTTCTCACTGTTTGGCATATGATTATTTTTAATTATGGCAAAGGAGTTGGGTGTCAGAAAAAGAGGACGATTGATGACAGATAAGGATGGAATGCAAGAAACGAGAACTGGCCCTAGGGGAACCAATGATAAATAGGGGATGTGTCCCTAATTAATTCTTAAAACAGCTTCTCCATGTCCACACGGCAGCAGGAACACTTGAAATTACCAAATCACAACTCAATAAATTATGCCAAAACTGTCCACTAACACAGGTGTGTATGCAATTGAATACAGTCAACAAGCTAACATGTTTTTGTCTCGAAAGTATCTTGCCTCGAATACAATAGTATATAAAAAAGAAATTTGATTTTTAGAAGGAATAGAATCTGAAATATGATAAATCCTGGCGAAGTAATTTCATATATGGAAATGTGTAGCGAAGAAGGTGTTAATCTCCAGAGAGGAATGAATTTTCACTTAAAAGGTGGACTAAGCGTAATCCTTATGAGTCTACGTCCAGGTGCTCCATATGCTGACAGAATTGAAGACAATGGCAAAGTGCTGATCTATGAAGGTCACGATGTTCCAAAAACCAAGGATAGTCCAAATCCCAAGATTGTTGATCAGGTAGCAAATAATCCAAGTAGTGGCCTCACGCAAAATGGTCTATTTTTTGCAGCAGTACAAAAATATAAAAGAGGTGAGAGTGAACCAGAACTTGTGAAAGTGTATGAGAAGATCAAACCTGGTATTTGGGTATACAATGGTCTCTTCAGACTTATAGACGCCTGGAAAGAAATGAGCAATACTCGTCAGGTTTTTAAATTCAAATTGGAATTGATTGATGATGATACCCTTATTGCTGATGAGTCCAGAGAAATTGAGCACAATCGCCTTATTCCTTCATCAGTCAAGTTAGAGGTCTGGAAAAGAGACAAGGGCAAATGTATACTCTGCGGAAGTCAAGACAATCTTCACTTCGATCATATTATTCCTTACTCTAAAGGCGGTTCTTCTCTCGTTGCAGAAAATATCCAGATTCTCTGTGCAAGACATAATTTGGAGAAGAGGGACAAAATAGAATAAGAATATAGTTGCTTACTTCAGAGGATGGAATGATTCAAGAAAAATCTGGGATATCCCGCAGTCTCTTACTGCTATCTTTATTTACCTCTTTTGATACGATAGTTTTTAGACAGGTTCTGTGTCCCGGTACTGTTCATTTGGCTGCTGGCTTTGCTAACTTGCCTGTTTTTTTAACATGTGCTCGCCTCGAGTGAAGCGAAAGATGTTCATCGTAGGATCTAAAAATGGAGTCAACTAATCTTGTACAACTTGAGGTTACCCGCGCAAGAACCTTTAATTGTTCCTGACAAGAAATACTGCTTGTCTCGGCGGGATAATTAAGTATGAGGGAAAAAAAAAGGGGTCGCTTCTTTACCTTTGACGAATTGAATAAGCCTTTCGGGGCCTGTCCTTAAAAATCCCCTTTTCCATCATTTCCTCTGAGAATTAAATCTTCCCTCAATATTTGCAAACAAAAACAACAGGCTAAGGTTAAGGCTAAAATAATTAAGACAAAACAGGCTTGATTTGACATACTCCGATGTTGGTTATACAATGTATATACAAGAATAAAAAGGAGGGAGTATGATCAAAAAGATGGTCTCACACGGAAACAGCGCTGCGCTGATTATTGATAAGCCCATCCTTGAAATTCTCAAGATAGATATGGATACCCTTCTTGAGGTTTCAACAGACGGTAAAAACCTCATCATCTCGCCCGTTGAGGATGCAAAACGGGAGACAAGGTTTCGTGCTGCACTCCGAAAGGTGAACAAAAAACACGGGAAGACTCTCAGAAAGCTTGCAGGGTAAATGAAGAAGCTACACTTCTTGACGCTGGCAGAAGTAATCGAAATACATTCTGATCAGATAAAACACTATGGAGGACGTCCAGGAATAAGAGATATAACCCTTTTATCTTCTGCCGTTGCCATGCCCTACGCATCATTTTCAGGTAATTTTCTCCATAAGGATATTTATGAGATGGCTGCAGCATACGCCTTCCATATCTGTCAGAATCATCCATTTATTGACGGTAATAAGAGGACGGCGCTCGCTTCGGTGCTTGTCTTTCTCGAACTGAATGGGATCGGCATCTCAGACCCTGAAGATAAGCTCTATGAATCCATGATAAACATTGCTTCCGGAAAAATGACAAAAGAAGGTTTTGCTGAAATTTTGCGAACACTTGCTGATTAAGAAGGAGTTAGAAACCCCGCCAGGGTCAGTCTTCAATTAAGAATTAAATCTTCCCTTCAATATTTGCAGACAAAAACGACAGGTTGAGGTTGAGGCTGAGCACTTATTCCTCAATTCTCAAAAAGCATTTCAAAATCCCTCGGATTTATAGTTGTTGTCTTCTGTTCTGATATGTGTCATTGTACACATGAAGTTTCAGAGTTTTTGTATTTATAGGGCCACAAAGACTTTTAGCTTTGTGGCCTTTTTTATTGTGGTTATTCTGAGATTTTAATTTATATGTAAGGAGGTAAAAGAGATGACGAACGGAACAGTAAAGTGGTTTAACGAATCCAAGGGCTTTGGCTTTATCACAAGTGAAGACAATACCGATGTTTTCGTTCATCATTCTTCAATACAGGGCAGCGGATTTAAGACCCTAATTGAGGGTGATGCGGTCAGTTTTGATACTGAAACAGGCCCCAAAGGTCTCAAGGCAATTAATGTAGTCAGGCTTTAATTGACGAGAGAAGTTTCCCCTCATTTGGGGAAACTTCTCTATTTTGATATTGATAAACAGATTTTCATTTTGTTGATACTCACCTTTTAGGAGTCAAGTGCTCAGATGATGGCCGGGAATATCCGAATTATCCTTCGACGATGCTGTGCTCGTCCCACATAAACCAGTTACCGGTGTCCGATAGGAATGAGTGGGTGTTCTGGAAAATGCTAAAGTGCTCCTCCTCATCCCTGATAAGGCATTCAAAAAGGGCACTCTCCGCAGGGTCAGTAGCCTGGGCAGCAGCTTTTTTGTAAAACTCAATCGTTTCTTTCTCCATCTTCATGGCGATATTCAGGGCTTCCAGTTCGTCGGTCGTTGAAGCCACTCGCTGCAACATGACTTTTTTATTCTGCTCAAATATCGCCTTCAGGTCCTGCAAGGGTGTCACTTCAGCAGGCTTGAATTCCTGTCCCTGCATAACCTTGGTCGCGCAGGCGATATGGTAATTCTCATCCTCCGCAATACTCAGGAACATCTTCTTGCCTATAGGATTATTCGTTTTTTCAGCACACTTTGTATAGAAATCAACTGCTTCCTGCTCCATTTTTATTGCCATTTCAACAGCCTTCATTTTTCCTCCTCACACAGGTGTTTTTGTTCTTCAATTATTGTAGAACATATCTCTACATTCCCGGAGACTGAAATCTATCATTTTTAGGATATCAATAGAGGCAAATTACTGCAAGATTATTGAGAGGGTAAGAAACCACATGGGGTTAGGTCTCAATCAGTGATTGCCTCTCGCATGTACTTTGCCATCGTTTACTCCTTAATGCTAATGAAAGACAGTCTCTTTTTTATTGCGTCGGAGCGGGGCCTCGATAAAATGCGGTAGCTTTTTCAGCCTCATTTGAGTTAAAATATTTGCTAGCAACTACCCCTCACCTATCTTCCCTGAGAAGCAATAAGTGACTTGCTTAAGATATGAAGAGTGTTGACTTTAGTTTTTTGTATAAGACGAACATTGACATTCACCATTCAGGTGATCATTAAAACACAGGCTGATGGCCGCAGGCCACTCCAAGCCTGTTACAGAAAGAAGGACACATGAGTTTTACTTTGTTTAATCTCCATCCGCAGATCGCTGCCGGCGTTAAGGCGCTTGGCTATCATGCACCAACCCCCATCCAGAGTCAGGCCATTCCGCCGGTTCTGCGGGGGAATGATGTTATGGGTCTTGCACAGACCGGAACGGGCAAAACAGCGGCCTTCGTACTGCCGATTCTGGAGCGTCTGATAAAAGGTCCTCGCGGTCGTATCCGTGCCCTCATCATCGCGCCGACACGCGAACTGGCAGAACAGATCAACACCGCAGTTTTCGATCTTGGCCGTCGGACGCACCTGCACAGCATCTCGATCTACGGTGGCGTTGCCATGAACCCTCAGATACATAAACTGCATTCTGGTGTCGAGATTGTTGTTGCCTGTCCAGGCCGCCTGCTCGATCACATCAATCATGGCACGATCAGCCTGAAGAATCTGGACGTACTCGTCCTGGACGAGGCAGACCGGATGTTCGACATGGGCTTCCTACCCGATATCCGGAAGATCATCAAGCACGTGCCCGCAAAGCGCCAGACGCTATTGTTCTCGGCAACCATGCCCGATGATATCCGTCTATTGGCCCAGGACATCCTGCACGCCCCGGTCACAGTGCAGGTCGATCCCAGCGCACCGGCAAGCACTGTCGCGCATGCGCTTTATCCGGTTGCTCATCACCTTAAAACCGAGCTTCTCCTCGAACTTCTGAGCAATACCGACACTGAGTCGGTATTGATCTTTACACGCACCAAGCATCGCGCTAAACGCCTGGGACAGCAGATGGAAAAGGCCGGCTACCGGGCCGCATCACTGCAGGGGAACCTGTCGCAAAACAGGCGTCAGGCAGCACTCGACGGATTCCGTGACGGCTCATATCAGGTCCTCGTTGCGACGGATATTGCAGCCCGCGGCATTGATGTTTCAAGCATATCCCACGTCATCAATTACGATATGCCTGATACCGCTGATGCGTACACGCACCGAATCGGCCGTACCGGCAGGGCTGCGAAGACCGGCGACGCCTTTACGTTCATCACCCGCGAAGACGAAGACATGGTGCGCAGCATCGAAAGCGTCCTCGGTGAAAAGGTGGAGCGTCGCACGCTGAAGGGCTTTGATTATACAAAGCTCGCACCGGCGCGTAATACAGAGTTTGCCCGTCCGCGGCGTGAACCGCTGCGTCGCCGGGAGCAGAAAAAACAGGGACCATCCACAGCCCATACAGCCACCGTTGCCCGGCAGAAAGGGCACCAGGGCGGAAGATCAGAAGAACGGAGGATCGGTTCAACGATACGCAAGTACCGGCCACGCAAACCCAGCACCGGTCGCTGAACAACGTATGGGAGAGTCGGAATCTGACAAAGCCATTCCTCAATAAAACAGGTGTCTCACCATATATTACTCCTGAAGGGCAAAAGCGTTTAAGTGAGGAACTGTCATATCTGTGGAAGATTAAACGGCCCCAGGTTACTCTGGCTGTTGCTGAAGCTGCTGCTATGGGGGACCGTTCTGAGAACGCAGAGTATATTTATGGTAAAAAGCAGTTACGGCAGATTGATTCCCGTATCCG